>Ga0208623_100237_pt1 | contig 58197 bp, 42 predicted proteins | sample HotLakConsUCCL28_FD_184737 | JGI IMG/M metagenome (GOLD analysis project Ga0208623, IMG submission 184737) | Hypersaline microbial mat communities from Hot Lake, Washington, USA - Hot Lake Consortium UCC-L28 (SPAdes) (version 2) ...
GCATCTGGCACTGGCGCGAAACGACCGACCCGACCACCCCGACCGAATGATTTTCGACCTCGATCCGTCCGATCGGGATTTTTCCAAGGTCAGGCGCACGGCGCTTTGCCTGAAGAAGCACCTTGATCGACTGGAGCTCTACGCCCATGTACAGACAACCGGTTCGAGCGGACTCCACATTGTGGTGCCGCTCGACCGGGAGGCCGGATTCGATACGGTGCGCGAGTTCGCCCACGCCTTCTGCCGGCAAATCGCGGAAACCGCCCCGGACCTGATTACCACCGAACATCGAAAGAAGGACCGTGGCGGTCGCGTTTTTCTTGATTATCTTCGTAACGCCCACGGCCAGACGGCGGTCGCACCCTATGCGGTCAGAGCCCGGACTGGCGCGCCGATCGCCACTCCGATCAGCTGGTCGGAAGTCAACAAGGACCTGCATCCCCGCCGCTACCACATCGGCAACATCTTCCGCCGCCTGGGGCAGATCGACGACCCCTGGCGCGATATCGCGCGACACGCCTGCCGCTTGCCGTCGATCGACGCCATCGCCTGACCGCGCTCGAATAGATCGGTCATGGCGCGGGCGTCTGTTCGTGAGCAGAAACCTGATTAGCGGATTTGTTCAAGGGGCGCCCCAGGTGCTAGTGGGCCACGCTGACGCGTTCGTGATGACAGAACTGAGTCGCCGCACATCTCTCCTGATTTCCCGGGATCGGGGCCCGGGAACGAAAACGCCCCGCGCGAGGCGGGGCGTCCGGGTGCTGCTTCTATGCTGTCGCGGTCAGACCGTGACGACGTTTGAAGCCTGCGGACCCTTGGCACCGTCGGTGACGTCGAACGACACCTTCTGGCCTTCAGCCAGACTCTTGAACCCAGAACCGGTCAGCGAGCTGAAATGGACGAACACGTCCTTGCCGCCGTTGTCCTGAGAAATGAAGCCGAAGCCCTTCGCGTCGTTGAACCACTTCACCGTACCCGTTGAATTACTCATTGAATGTTTACTCATTTGAATGTCAGAAAAACCGGGCGGCTCAAAAGGAGGAGCCCGGGGTGCTGCTGCCCGCTTCAATACGAAACGGGGTCTTCAGGAGGGTGAAATTGAAGGGTAGTCTCGGCACCAGGCCCTGCCGGAATCCGCAGCGTTCGCGATGCATCGCGATACCGGATCAGGCGGGATGGTGGCTGAAGGAACGCTAGAAAATCAACCACTGCTGTCTTGCAGCTTTGGAGACTATACGCCATTTTGCGGGAAATAGGGAAATAATCGACCCGTCGATTCAGACACCTGTGTTCAGAACATCCTTACCGAAAACGAGCTGCTCGATCGCATCGGCATGCGGAGGACCCGGCTGTCGAGCCCGATCCGGGTGATAACCGGATGTCGAATCCGCAGTCGGTCAATGACGTCGTCTCAGAGACTCCCGTGCCGACCAGGGTTCGTCGATGGCGCAAGCCTGCATCTCAGCAATCCGGATCTCTGAGCCATTCTCGCAACAACTGCGGTACGAGTAGACGGATCCTGCCATAACGCAGGCTCAGGAAACCATCGTTCTGCAGCTCACCCAGGTAATACGCGACGGTGCTGCGAGAGATGTTGGTCATGATCGCGAGCGCGCCATGGCTCAGATCGATGTCCAGGTTCGCGCCCTCGACCGGCTCGTCGTTGCGCACTCCCGCCAGTCGAAGCAAGGTGGCCGACAGGCGCCGTTTCGGAGATTTGAGCAGGAGATCGTTCACCGCGGTCAATGACAGCACCATGGCCTCGGCCAGCGAAATTGCCAGTTGCTGCCAGAGACGGGGATCCTTGCGCAGCAGATCGTCAAGAGCGTTACGGGAAACGCGCAGGCATTGGCTTGGCTGGGTAGCATGCAGGGTGGCGAGGCGAGGACGGTCCAGGACGTTGGCCAGGTCACCGAACCAGCTACCGGGCCGGAACTGATGGACCAGGTGAGGACCATCCTCCTGGGGCGCGATCTCGAATCCGAAGCACCCGCTGACGACACCGTAGATGCCGTCGGGCGGGTCGCCGACATGGTAGACCCGCTGACCTCGCCTGAAGGGTGGCAGGAGACGGGTGCGCTCCAGGAATTCGATTCGCAGGTCGTCGGGAAAGCCCCGCAGCCAGGGGCTGCCACCCGCGAATCTGCGAGCGTCATCGAGCTTCCAGGATTCCGCACTGCCGCTTGCGAAATGTCGAAAACCGACGTTTTGCGTTGTTTCCATCTGCTAACTTCCTGCTCGGTCCTTGCGTTGGGCGATCGGCTGGCATGGTGCCGGCCGGGCACCGCTCGGACAACTGAGAATCGACAAAAGGTGAGCCAATGATAAACCTATCGAGATGGATTACGGCGATGGCGCTGTTCGTGGCAACAGCTTCCGCCTCGGCCCAGGAAAGCACGGAAGATCTGGCCAAACAGCTCGCCAACCCCGTCGCCGCACTGATCAGCGTTCCCTTCCAGCTGAACTACGACCATGACATCGGACCGCTGGACGAAGGGGAGCGCTTGAACCTGAACGTCCAGCCCGTGATTCCGTTTTCCCTCACCGAGAACTGAAACCTGATCTCCCGGACGATCGTACCGCTGATCGACCAGAGCGATATCTTCCCCGGCGCCGGTGACCAGACCGGCATGGGCGATATTCTCCAGAGCTTCTTCTTTTCGCCGGTTGCACCGACCGAATCCGGCTGGATATGGGGCGTCGGTCCGGCCTTTCTGCTACCGACCGCCACCGATGATCTGCTGGGTGCGGAGCAATGGGGCCTGGGACCATCGGCGGTCGCGCTGCGCCAGAACGGGCCGTGGACGATCGGCGGACTGGTCAATCACATCACATCGATCGCCGGGGACAGCGACCGGGCCGATATCGACGCGACGTTCGTGCAGCCTTTCGTGTCCTACACGACGCCAACGGCCTGGACCTTCACGCTCCAGACCGAGGCCACTTACGACTGGGAAGGTGACGAGTGGTCCGTGCCGATCAGCGCCGTAGCGACGAAGGTCTCGAGCTTCGGCTCCCAGCTGTTCAGTGCCGGAGTCGGCGTCCGCTACTGGGCCGACAGCCCGGCCAGCGGTGCCGAGGGGCTGGGTGTTCGACTGATCTTTACCCTGCTGTTTCCGAAGTGAATCGACGAGTGGAGGGAAATCAATGAATACAGTAATGAAAAGGCTTCTGACGGCGGCGCTGATCGCCGCACCGGCTCTTGTCACGGCCGAAGTGGCCGATACGATCTACCACAATGGGCCGATCGTGACGGTCGACGACGAACTGCCGCTGGCCGAAGCCGTGGCGACGCGGGATGGACGCATTCTCGCCGTCGGCAGTCGTGAGGAGGTGCTTGCACTGGCGGGCGATGCCACGCGCCTGGTCGACCTCGAGGGTCGGACGCTGTTGCCGGGCTTCGTCGAATCGCACGGTCACGCCTACCTGATGGGCTTGCAGGCCTCGACCGCCAACCTGCTGCCGCCGCCGGATGGTGAAGGCGCGGACATCGCCTCGCTCCAGCGCCTGTTGAGCGCCTGGGCCGAGGACAAGGCCGATATCGTCGACCGTATCGGCTGGATCGCCGGGTTCGGCTACGACGATTCCCAGCTTGCCGAGCAGCGCCACCCCACGCGTCAAGAGCTTGACGCGGTCTCGACCGAGCGGCCGATCATCATCATCCACCAGTCGGGCCACCTCGGCGTGGCCAACAGCAAGGCGCTGGAGATGGCCGGCGTGACCGCGGAAACGCCGAACCCGCCCGGCGGTGTCTACCGACGCGAGGCCGACGGCGCCCAGCCGAACGGCGTGCTCGAGGAATATGCTTTCTTCTACCTGCTGATGAAGCTCGCCGAGAATTTCGACGATCAGATCAACCAGGCACTGGTCATCGAGGGGGCACGCCTTGCGGCCTCCTTCGGCTACACCACGCTCCAGGAAGGGCGGTCCAATCCCGACGCGGTCGAGGCCATGCGGCGCGTGGCTGATTCGGGTCAGCTCCCGGTCGATCTGGTCACCTATCCCGATGCGCTCCTCGTCGACGAGCCGGCGCCTTCGATGGAATACACCAACCGTTTCCGGGTCGGTGGCGTCAAGCTGACCATCGACGGGTCGCCGCAAGGCAAGACCGCCTTCCTGAGCGAGCCGTACTTCGTGGTGCCCGAGGGGCAGCCGGAAGACTACCGGGGCTATGCGGCGATCGACGAGGAGACCGTCTTCTCCGCCGTCGATCGCGCGTTCGCCAACGGCTGGCAGATTCTCTGTCACGCCAACGGAGACGCGGCGATCGACCTGTTCATCGAGGCCGTTCGCGCCGCGCGGGAGAAGTATCCGGAGGTGACCAATCGCCCCGTCCTGATCCACGGCCAGACCGTGCGCGAAGACCAGGTGGCGGCGCTGGATGAACTCCAGATCTTCCCGTCGCTGTTTCCGATGCACACCTTCTACTGGGGTGACTGGCACCGCGAGTCGGTGCTCGGGCCCGAGCGCGCCGAGAACATCTCGCCGACCGGCTGGGTGCTGGAGCGCGACATGATGTTCGGCAGCCACACCGATGCGCCGGTCGCCCTGCCCGATTCGATGCGGGTGCTGTCGGCGACGGTGACTCGTCGGTCGCGCACCGGCGACATCCTTGGCCCGATGCATCGCGTTCCCGTCGGCACGGCCCTCAAGGCCCTGACGCTCTGGCCGGCCTGGCAGCATTTCGAAGAGGACCTCAAGGGCAGCATCACGCCCGGCAAGCTGGCTGATTTCGTAGTGGTGTCGGACAACCCGATGACCGTGCCCGAGGAAGCACTGGCAACCCTGAAAATCGTCCAGACCATCAAGGAGGACGAAGTCGTCTATTCGCGGCCCGTTGAACAGGTCGACCGCGTCAGCCCCGCCTCCTTCGGAATCGTCCAGTCCGGCTTCGGTCACAGTTCGGTCCCGGGAGTGTCGGCCGTTCACGGCGACGGCTGCCTCAATCACGGCCTGAGCCTCCTCCATCACGCCCTGACGCGGGCCGGGTCGCATCGATTGCACCCGATCACTACGACGGATTAGGGACCTTTCGAGCCGAACGTTTTCCTGCTCCTTGAACGGCTGCCGTGAGGGGGATACTCACGGGGAAAAAAGGGGAAAGGCCCGACTTCGGTCGGGCCTTTTTTTTTTGCGGTTCTTCGAACTCGGCTGCGGCGAAGCCCAATAGCGCGAACCCCTGGCCGCGATTACAATGGCGCACCGCGTCGCCGAGCAAGCCGCCATGCAACGACGAATCGCGATCGTCAACGACCATCGCTGGATTCAGCCCGTCGATCCCGACACCTACGTGCAGAACATCCTGACCGAGGACGCGCTGCTGACGGCGGCCTTCGAAGCGCGCGGTCTGGCCACCGAACGCGTCGACTGGGCCGAGCCCGGCATCGACTGGCGCGCGTTCGACGCGGCCCTGATCCGCCAGACCTGGGACTACTTCGAGCGCTATTCGGAGTTCTGCGCCTGGCTCGACCGGATCGAGCACGAAACCCGCGTGTTCAATCCGATCGACATCGTGCGCTGGAACGGCGACAAACGGTATCTGCTCGACATCGCCGCGGCCGGCGTGCCGACGGTGTCGACGCGCGTGATGAAACGACAGCAGGAACCGCCGGCTCTCGGTGCCCTGCTGGCCGAACCGGGATGGAATGAAGCGGTGGTCAAGCCGGCCGTCTCGGGCGCCGGTCGGGAGACCTTCCGCGCCTCGCATCCCGTCGTCGACGAAATCGAAGCCCGCTGGCGAAAGCTGCTGCGGGCCGAGGACATGCTGATCCAACCGTTCATGCCGTCGATCGTCGACCGTGGTGAGGTGTCGCTGGTGGTGCTCGCCGGGAGCGTGACCCACGCGGTCCGGAAGATCGCCGCGCCCGGCGAGTTCCGGGTCCAGGACGATCACGGCGGAACCGTCCACGAACACGCCCCCACTGCGGCCGAGATCGCGATTTCCGAACGCGCCATCGCGGCCATCCCCGGCGACGTCGCCTATGCGCGCGTCGACCTCGTGGACGGACCCGACGGCCCGCTGATCATGGAGCTCGAGCTCATCGAGCCGGAACTGTTCTTGCGTCACAATCCCGGGGCCGCCGACAGGCTGGCTGGAGCCATCGTCGCCGCGCTCACGGATCGCTTCGAGGCTTCCGGCTGAATCCACCCCGACACGGGGCAACCCGGTGTTCAATCTGCGCCGAAGCGATGAAGAATGACCGAGAAGATCACCGGCAGCAGCAGTTCGGCACCCGGACAGCCCGCGCTCTGCAGCTCGGAGCCGAAGATGCCGGCCGTGGCCGCCGCAGCGATGCCGCGTGGCGCGATCCAGGCCAGGAGCCAGCGATCCTTCTTGTCGATCGGTGCTCTGATGGTCGATAGCCAGACGGTGACAGGCCGGAGCACGAACAGCACGACCAACAGGAGCAGGACCGACAGCAGGATGACGGTTGTCGGCCGGATATTGCGTATTCCTGTTCGCGATGGATCTTCTTCGTCTCTTACGCAGGTGTTTCGATGAACGCAAACCTTGTCCACTGGAAGCTCTTCTGGCTGAACGCAATCCTGTACCGGGACGGCGCGCAACCCGACCCGGCGTCCGGAACCGATGAAGGGGGCCGCCGCCAATGATCAAGGTACGGGAGAATGTGTGCGCGAAATCCTGGCCGGCATCGCCAGTAGCGGTCTTGCTGCTGAGCGCGGCCTGCCTGATCGGACTGATCACCGAAATTAAAGCCGCTCCAACGGCGCAGGCGGGAGGGCCATCGATTCTGGGAACGCCTTCAACGGAACCAGCTCCGGACCTGGCTGTCGCGGAAGAGGCCTCTGGCGATTGGTTGTCCCCGGAAGCCGCGGGTCAAGAACAGCCGTCTCCATCGGTCGCGCCGGAGGGCACTCCGCTGATCCGCGACGCCGGCCTGGAGTCGGTGTTTGCCCCGACTTTCCAGAGAATCGAGCAGGATCATCCGGACTGGACCTACACCGGCAGCTGGTCTCCGACGACGCTGGCGAAGGCCAGCGGCGGCAGCTACCAGCGCAGCAACGCCGTCGGCATTACCGCCCAGCTGACGTTTACCGGCAGCTGGATCAGCCTGGGGATGATCGCCGACCGCTTCAGTGGCGAGGTCGAGATCACGATCAACGGCATCAGCCAGGGCAGCTTCGACCTGTACCGACGCGAGGAGACCCCGATCCGGCTGAACTTTGACGGTCTCGCGCCCGGTATGCACAGCATCGGCCTGACCGTCACCGGAAATTCCAATCCCTTCGCCAGCGGCGTTGGCGTGAAACTGGACTATGCCGACTATGGCGACGGCTCGCTGCTGCCCGACGGAATCTTCGAGGAGGACGACGACCGCGTACTGCTGAGCAACGGCTGGACCTCGGTGGCCGATCCCGACGCCAGCGGTGGCACTTACATCCGCGCCACCAGTGCCACGGCCTGGTTCCCGTTCGCCGGCGACAGCTTCAGCCTGCACACGATGGCCTATTCCAGTGCCGGTCGGGTGCAGCTGTTCGTCGACGGGATCTACCTCGACACCATCGACCTGTTCGCATGGGCCGGTGTCACCGATCCCGAGCCGCGGGTGTTTTCCTACGACGGCTTCGGCAGCGGCGATCACGTGCTGCAGATCGCGGCCTACCAGGACACCGCAACTATCGATCGCCTGGAAACACCCGGGAGCGCGCCGTTCATCGACCCGAACCCTCCGGTCGAGGGGTACACGCGCTTCGAGGCCGATCATCCGTCGATTCGCTACAACGGACTGCCGCTGACGTTGAGTCCGACCACCTGGTTCCGGGTCGGTGACATCAATGCCGATCGCGCCAGCGCCGGCGAATACGTCTACTCGGCGGCCGCTGCTGACAGCATCGAATTCGATTTCGAAGGCGACTGGTTGGGGATTGGTTTCGCCACCGATCGCTTCGGCGGTCAGGCCGAGATCGCGATCGACGGCGCCACCGTCGACACCGTCGACCTGTATACCCGCTCCATCGACACACTGAGCCGCTACTACCGTGACCTCGGCCCCGGGCCGCACACGGTCACGATCACTGTGCTCGGCAGCGCCCATCCCAACGCCAGCGGCAGTCGCGTCTACCTTGATTACTTCGATGTCTGGGACGGTCAGCCGCTGGCAGACGGCAGCTTCGAGGAGGACGACCCGCGGGTGATTCTCAGCGGCGGCTGGAGTCGGAGCCTGGCCGCCGAGGCCAGCGGCGGTGCCTTTGCCGTCACCGGCATCTCCAACGGCACCAGCGCCTGGTTCGCTTTCACCGGCGACTCGGTGACCTGGCAGGGCTGGACCCGGTCGAGCTACGAGCACGTCGAGCTGCGCATCGACGGCGAAAAGGTGGCGCTGGCCGACATGTATGCCCTGTCCGAGGGGCCGCGCAACATGTCCTTCGAAGGGCTCGGGCCAGGCCCGCACGTGCTGGAGTTGCGTCAGTACCGCAACGATGCGGCCACGCTCGATGCGCTGATCACGCCGGCGACGCAAGTCCCCGATCCGCCACCGGCACCGGAGGCATTCGCGCGCCTCGAGGAAGATCACCCCGCGATGCGCTACAACGGCGATCCCTACCGCACGATGCCGCAGAGCTGGGCGGTTCAGAGCGCCTTGCCGGTCAGTGGGAGCTACAACGTCAGCAGCAGCACGCCGGGTGATGTCTGGAGCCTGGAGTTCGAGGGCGAGTGGATCAGCATGGGCTTCCGCAGTTCCGCCAGCAGCGGCACGGCCGAAGTGTTCATCGACAGCGTCTCGCGGGGTGTCATCGACACGGCCGGCGGCATCAACGATGTCCGGAACTTCGTGTTCGGCGATCTCGGCCCCGGACTGCACACCGTCGAAGTGGTCGTCGTCAGTGGCCCGGTGATGCCCGACTACATCGACATCTGGAGCGGTCAGCCGCTCGCCGACGGCTGGTACGAGCCGGTGCTTGAAAACCCGCCGGGCGGTCTGATCAATTTCAGCAGTCGCCGCTGGTGGCGCACCGGCAGCGACATTTACGCGCGCAGTGGCGATTTCCTGACGCCGTTCACCAGCGCCAACACCAATCTCTGGTTCACCTTCACCGGCAGTGATCTGAGCGTGCTCGTCTATGAGCGCGACAACACCAGCGTGCAGGTCCTGATCAACGGCGTGGACTATGGGCTGTTCGATCTGTCGACCACACCGCCGTTCCGCGGCCAGCCCACGGCGCTGCATTTCCCCGGCCTGGGTGAGGGGCCGCACGTTGTCCAGGTGGCCGCGTATTCCATCGGCGGCAGCACAGCCCGCATCGACGCCTTCGAGGTCGATCCGGCCGACTTCGCGACCTACACACCTGAAATCGAATGGTTCGACACCAGCGCGACCGAAGCCTTGCCTGGCGCAACCAATACCGGTTTTGCCAGCACGATCGCGATCGGCGACCTCGACGGCGACGGCCTCGTCGAACTGGTCGCGCCCTCGGTCAACGGCCGCCTGTATGTCTACCGCGGCGATGGCCAGGATGCCGGTGGCGGTTCGCCGATCCTGTGGACCAGCGATGCAGTCGGGCCGGCCGCCGAGCCGGCGCTGGCCGATCTGGACGGTGACGGCGATGCCGAGATCATCCTCAGCGGCAAGAACGGCACCTTCGCCTTCCACCATGACGGTCAGCTGATGTGGAGCAACCCAGACGTGGTGTCCTACTTCCCCGCCGAGGATTTCGGTTGGGGCGGGCCGAGCATCGGCAATCTGGATCTCGATCCCGAGCCGGAAATCGTGATCGCAGCGGCGGACGACGCGCTGTACGTGCTCGATCACCAGGGCAACGTGCTCTACTCCGATCCGCTGACCACCGATCGGCCGACCGTGCCGGTACTGGCCGACATCACCGGCGACGGCGTGCTTGATATCCTCGTCGCCGAGGACTGGACGCTCAAGGTCATCGACTTCTTCAACGGTGGCGTGCTGGCCTGGAGCCGCGAGCTGCCCGACCCGATTGCGGTACTCGGCGGCGCCGGGGCCTACGGCGCCCCTGCGATCGCCGATCTCGACGGCGACGGACGGCCCGAGATCATCATCAACTGGGGCCATGTGATCGAGGCGATCCAGGACGACGGCAGCCTGCTGTGGCGCTACGAGACCGGTCAGACCGACCTGTTCCGGCCAAGCGCGGTCACGGTGGCCGATGTGACCGGCGATGGCGAGGTCAACATCATCACCGCTTCGGCCGTCAGCGCCGGCTTCATCATCTTCGTCCACCAGCTCATGGTGCTGGACGCGGCAGGCGGCCTGGTCTGGCAGCAGGACGTGGCCGACAACACGGCCTCGGCCTCCGGCGTGGCGGCCCAGGACCTGACCGGCAACGGCGTCTGGGAGATCATCTGGAACGGCAACGTCGACGGCCTGCTGTTGCTCAACGGCCCCGACGGCAAGCGCCTGTACAACGAGCCGTTCACCCGCTCCGGCACCGTGGTCGACTACCCGACCCTGGGCGACGTCGACGGCGACGGCCAGGCCGAGGTCGTGGTCAGCGGCGCCAACGGCCTGTTCGTGTTCGGCCATACCGGCCGCTGGGTCGACTCGCGCCCGGTCTGGAACGAGCACAACTACCACATCACCAATATCGGCAATGACTGGTCGATTCCATTTACCGAGCAGAACAGCTGGGAGGCCCACAACACCTACCGCACCCAGACCCCTGATCGCGACCCGGCCTGCGTGACCGAAAACGGCCAGTTCGTGGCCCCTTCCGTCATCGAGCTCTCGCCGCAATCGGGTGCCGTGCTGCCGTCCGGCGCGCCGCTGGTACTCAGCGGCCGGGCGCTCCAGACCGGCCTCTTTCAACCGATCCTCGATGTCCAGGTCAACGGCGTGTCCGTCGATGCGCTCGATCCATCGGGGAGTTTCTTCACCATGATCGAGCTCGCCCCCGGTCCAAACCCGATCGAGATCCGGGCACTGGATCGCTGCGCCGAGGCCGTGCTGACGATCGAACTCAATGGCGGCGGTGACGAGGACGATCCCTGGGCCGACCTGGCCGACGCCTCGGTCCTGTTCGAGGCGCGCTTTGCCGACACCACCCATGATCCGGGCAACGAGCGCCTGCTGGTCCAGGTCCAGGCCTTCAATGCCGGCCCGTCGGTGCCCGGCCCGGTGCTGATGGCCGTGGGCGGTGACGCCGATCCATCGATCGGGCTGCTCAATGCCGATGGCTTCACGCCGCAGGGCGAAGCCTACGTGATCGTCGTTCCCGAGGGCGAGGTGCTGGCGGCCGGCAGTCTGTCGGCAGCGCGCGACCTGGCGCTGGGCAATCGGCAGCGTGCGCCGATCGATTTCACGCCGCGCTGGATCGCTCCGGTCAACCAGCCACCCTATTTCACCAGCATTCCGGACGGGCGCGCGACCCTGGGCCAGGCCTGGCGTTACCCGGTCGGCGTGGCCGACGGCAACGGCGATACGGTGAGCCTGTCGCTGACCACTGCGCCGGCCGGCATGAGCGTGGTCGGCCAGGAACTGGTCTGGACCCCGGCGGTCGAGGGAAGATTCGATGTGATCGTCGAGGCCGACGACGGGCGCGGCGGCACGGCGCGTCAGGGCTTCACGCTGCAGGTCGACGACGACAGCTTCAATCGGCCACCGCTGTTCATCACCACGCCACCGGCCCAGATTCCGACCGGCGGCAGTTATCGATACGCGGCCTTTGCCTCGGATCTCGACGGTGATCCCCTGACCTTCAGCCTGCTGGCAGCACCGGCCGGGGTCATCGTCGATGGCAACTCGGGTCTGGTCAGCTGGATGCCGGCCCAGCCCGGACAGCACAGCCTGGTGCTGCAGGCCGACGATGGTCGCGGCGGCCAGGCCACGCAGGCCTGGACGCTGTATGTCGGCGAGCCGGCAGCGTCCCAGCCAGGGCCGGCGTTTGCCAGCGTGCCGGTCGGTTTCGCCGCGGTCGGTGTCCAGTACCGCTACGCGTTCCGGATCAACAGCTTCGGCGCCGATGCGCCGGTGGTCAGCCTGGTCCAGGGGCCGGCGGCGATGCAGCTCGATCCGGTCGGCAAGGTGCTGACCTGGGTCCCGAGCGGGGCCGATCTGGGCACGCAGGTAATCGAGTTGCGCTCGGTTGATGGCAGCGGCCTGGAAGCCATCCAGCGATTCGATCTGCAGGTGCTGCCCGAGCTGCCGAACCAGCCGCCCTATTTCGTCAGTATTGCACCATCGAGTGCGCGCTCAGGATCGCTCTACAGCTATCCCGCCGCGGCCATCGATCCGGAGTTCGAGGACCTGAGCTGGTCGCTGACCACGGCACCGGCCGGGATGACGGTCGAACCGAACAGCGGTCTGGTGGAATGGACGCCGGCCGTCGCCAGCCCGGCCGAGGTGCCGGTGGTCCTGCAGGCCGCCGACCCGGAGGGCGCGGTCGCCAGTCAGTCCTTCGTCATTCAGTTGCGCGAAACCAATATCGCGCCGCAGATCACGACTACACCGCCGGGCTCGGCCCTGGTCGGCCAGTTCTACAGCGTGCGTATCCTCGCCACCGATGCCGATGGCGATCCCTTGACCTGGCGCCTGCTCGAGGGGCCGTCGGGCATGACCCTGCATCCGGGCCTCGGCTGGCTGCACTGGACCACCACCGGAATGGCTCCCGGAACGTATCCGGTCACGGTCGAAGTCAGCGACGACTGGGGCGGTCGCGACCAGCGCGTCTTCGCGATCGAGCTGCTGGCCGACACTGAGGTTCCCGAGGTGGCGATCACGATCGCCCGCATACCGGCCTGCCGGGCCGAGCCGGTCAGTGTCTGCGTCGAGGCCCGGGACAACGTCGGCTTGAGCCAGGTGACGCTGGAGATCGACGGTCAGGCACGAACCCTGGATTCCTCGCGCTGCCACCTCTGGACGCCACCCGAGGCCGGCCTGATTCCGGCGCTGGCCATGGCGACCGACCCGAGCAGCCAGAGCGGGCAGGCCAGCCAGACCCTTGCGGTCGCCGACTGCAATGATGAGCAGGCGCCGGTGGTCACGCTGATCTCGCCTCTGTCCGGCGTCGCTTTCAACCAGCCCGAACCGATCGTGGTCACGATCGAGGACAACACGCCGGCGGTGCTCAGCTGGGAGGTCACGCTGCGTCCGGTCGGCGGTGAGCAGGTCCTGCAGCTGGCCAGCGGCTCCGGCCCGGTGACCGCGACCGAGGTCGCGGTGTTCGACCCGACCGCGCTACAGGCCGGCGACTACCATCTCGATGTGGTCGCCAGCGACGGCGCCCGGACCGGCGGCATTCGCTTGACGATTGCGGCGGGCACCGACAACAAGCCGGGCCGGGTGGCTTTTACTACTGCCGACGTGGTGTTACCGGTCGCCGGCATTCCCCTGGCCATCGGGCGGTCCTATGACAGCCTCGATGCCGGGCCTCTGGGCGAAGACACCGGTGACTTCGGTCCGGGCTGGCGCCTGGCGCTGTCGGCCAGCGTCGAGGACACGGCCGTCGACCTGCCGCCGGACAGCTCGGTATTCGAACTGCTGGCCGGCGAGCCCTTCACCAGCGCGACCCGCGTGACCGTCATCAAGCCCAACGGCGAGCGGGTCGGCTTCCGCTTCGATCCCCAGGGCAAGTCGTTCCCGGCGGTGTTCCAGTTCCAGGTCAACTACGAGCCGGATCCGGGCGTGACCGACACGCTGCGGGCGGTGGGCTGGCCGGAAACGGTCTGGCAGCTCGGTGCCGGCTTCGCTGATTACCTGATTCCCTACAACCCCCGGACCTACGAACTCGAGACAGAGGAAGGCGTGGTCTACGTCATCGACGAATTCGATGGTCTGCTCGAAGTTCGAGACGCGCTGGGCGGCGTATTGAGCGTCTCCGATGATGGTCTTGAAAGTTCCTGGGGCGTGACCGTGGACTACGTGCGTGATGCACAGGGCCGGATCGTCGAGATCGTGCTGCCCGAGAGCCAGCCCGGCGATCCGCGTCCGCGTCTGATCTACGGCTACGACGCGGTGGGCAATCTCGTCAGTTCGACCGACCTGACCGGGAACGTGTCGAGCTTCGTCTACGGCGATTCTGACTATCCGCATCACATCACCGCCATGTTCGATCCGCTGGGTAATCCGCTCGCGCGCCATGTGTTCGATGAGGAAGGTCGCCTGATCGCGCACTGTCCGGCTGACAGCGACATCGCCACACTGGATGGCTGCAGCCAATTCGCCTATGACGTAACGGGAGGCGTGCAGACCATTTTTGATCCACGCGGCTTCCGTAGCGATCTGTTCTTCAACTCACAAGGCTTGTTGTCCGCGCGCCGAGACTGGCACGACGACACGAACTTCGTCGAGGAGCAGTGGGTCTACGACGCCGAAGGCCGCGTGCTGGAGTACCGCGATGGTGACAACGGCCTGACGACGAGCGAATACGATGCCGAGGGCAATGAAACACGCCGCGTTCTGCCGGACGGCGCGGCGTGGACCTGGGAATACACTGGTTGTTCATCCGAGTGGGCGCGTCGCTGTGATCCGCTCGGAAACTGTCATGTCCGCGAGTTCGACAACAGTTGTCGACTGACTCGAGAGATCGATCCGCTGGGCTTCAGTCGGGCCTATGTCCGTGATGACCGGGGCCTGGTCGAGCGCATGATCGACGAGGTCGGCCAGGAGCACCACTTTGTCCGCGATGAGCGTGGGCTGGTGATTTCGTTTACCGACTCCGGTGGGCGCTCGATGGACTATGAGCGCAACGGACTGGGCCAGATCACGCGCCTGACCGACCGCAACGGCGACGTCCGCGAGTTCGTGTATGACGAAGGTCAGCGGCTTGTCGAAGAGCGCTGGCCGGGGATCGGCACGGTCGCGGAGTATGACTACAGCGACGTCGGCCTGACCACCCGAATGGCGAGCCCGGACAGCACCGTTGAGATCAGTTACTGGCCGACCGGCAGCATCCGTCGTGTCACCCATACGGCGCCCGGAGCCCCGACCTGGTGGGTGGAGTATGAATACGACGGCAACGGCAACGTCGTTCTGGTTCTCGATTCAGCGGGCGGGGAGACGCAGTACGACTATGACGGCATCAATCGCCTGACCTCCGTCCGCCAGAGCGGCACCGGGGTGGTGCCGAAGCGCGTGGATATCGAGTCTTCGGCGATGGGCGTGCCGCTGCTGTTGCGTCGATATGGCGATCTTGCCGGCACATTGCCTGGTCCGGTGACCGAGTACCGCTACGATTGCGTCAGCTGCTGGGGCGGACTCACGCAGATCGAGCACCGCCAGGCCAGTGGCGCGCTCATCGAGCGTCTGGACTACCAGCGCGACGCCGCTCGGCGAATCATCGAAATCGAAGATGACCTGGGACCGCACCAGTTCACGCTGGACGGGCGCGGCTGGATCGTGGCCTCCAGCCATCCGCCGGCTTCTGCGATTCCGAGTGGACCCAGCGTATGGGACGGCGCCGGCAACTGGCTGTCGCGTCCGGGTCACCCGGGGCCGGTGCAGCTGTCCTATATGCAGGGACAGGGTGGCCACAGGCTGATCGCCGACGGTGAGCACACCTGGACCTATACGCCGGAAGGGCAGTGGTCGACGCGCGAGCGTCTGCTCGATGGCGAGCAGACCGAGCTCGTCCACAATCGATGGCAGCGGATCGAAGCGGCAACCACCCGCAGCTCGGGCGGATCACTGACCTCCAGCGCCAGCTATGTCCACGCCCTCACGGGTTGGCGCGTGGCGGCCGAACGGGATGGTCAGGAACGGTACTACGCACACGATGCCGAGAACCCGAAGCTGGCCCTGGATCCGGCCGGCAACGTGGTCTGGCGACGGCTGCTGAGCCGCAACGTCGATCGCGTGCTGGCGCTCGAACGCCAGGGGCAGCTGCGCTGGCTGCTGACTGACCATATCGGCACGGTCCACAAGGAAGTCGACAACGCCGGGCAGATTCTCGCCGAGTACCGGTACGAGCCGTTCGGCATGCAGCTGGCCGGGCCGCCGCCGACGCTCGATGACGGCCTGCGCTTTACCGGCCGCGACTTCGACCTGCCCGGCGGCCTCGCCTACTATCGCGCCCGCGTCTACGACCCGGCGACAGCGCGCTTCGTCTCGGAAGATCCGATCGAGCCCTGGCGCTACCACTACGCCGAGAACAATCCGCTGATCCTGTCCGATCCAAGCGGGGAACTCGCGGCGATCGAGTACGCAATGATCGTCTGTGACATCAGCTCACAGGCCTTGTCGGCCTATTCGACGGGTCTGTCGCTGGCATACATCTTCAACAACGTCGCGTCCGCGCTGCAGGGCGGGCCGGTGGATCCCGACGTGATACGCACATCGAACTTCTTCCCCGGCAGCCCCGCGGAAATCATCGCCGAGAGCTTCTTCCCGTGCGGTACCGCCAAGACCGTCTCGGGGATCGGTCCCAATCTCGGCGGTAGCGGGAGCGGCAGGTAGCGGGGGATGCATTCAATGAGCCTACGCATGGCCCAGCTTGCCCATTCCGGGGAGGATCCGAGCATGTCCAGACCAGCAATGCGGGCTTGCATGGCGAGCCGCTCCAGACGAATGAGCCTGAGGGAAGCATGGTTGTGCACACTGCTGTGTTCAAGCGCCCACGCCGCCGACCTCGACATCGTCGACCAGCCGCTGCCCAACGGCGATTTCAGCCAGGGCCTGGTCGAGTGGACGGTGGAGGTCTCGCCGGAGACGTCGGTGCCGACCGGCTCGGTGAGCGTGGTCGGCGGTGCGGCCCGGATCGCCAAGGGTGCAGCCTTTTACGCGGGCTTGAGCCAGGGCTTTGCGGCCCCGGAAGGGCTGGTGGCGCTCAGGTTCAGGCTGGCCGAGATGCCCCAGTTCGGCTCGACCGGCAGCTTCATTCCCGAAGCCTTCGATGTCCATGTGATCGGTGCGAACGGTTTCAGCCGCGCGGCCAGCTTCCGCGCCGGCGCGAGCGCGACCGTCAATTCCACCGCCGTGCCGCCCGGCTTCAACCTCGGACCCGGGGTCACCCTCGACGGTCAGACCCTGCGCATCCCCCTCGGCGGGGTGGCCGAGGGCGAGTGGCTGACTTTCGCCGCATCGCTGGTCGGGGCCTCGGCCGATACCCTGGCCGGCGTGGCGATCGATGACGTGGTGCTCGAAGTCGAGACCAAGGTCATCCCCGATCGTATCGACGGCTGCGGGATTTTCCGCGACCGCTTCCAGATCAGCCACGGCGTGGCCGGCATCGCCCGGTGTGTCCAGGGCCAGATCAACGACACCGGCATCACCGCCTGCTCCGGCGGTGCCTGCCCGGTCCCCGCCCTGCCCGGCCAGGACGCCGAGGCCGGACGCGATGCGCTGAACCTGGTCGGCCAGCTCAACAAGCTCGGAACCGGAGCCGCCGGATTCGACTGGACCAAGCTCGATCCGGACGGTGAGCCGCTGCCGCCTTCAGCGACAGCGTGGGCCTGCGTCAGAGACAACTACACCGGCCTGGTCTGGGAGGCCAAGGTCAACGATCCGACCGATCCGGGCCACTTCACCCATTCCTACACCTGGTTCAACCCCGACAGCACCAGCAATGGCGGCCAGGCGGGCCTGGCCGACGGCGGGAACTGCGTCGGCAGCGCCTGTGACCTGACCGCCTACGTGGCCGCGTTCAACGAACTGCGCATCTGCGGGGTCACCGACTGGCGCCTGCCGACCCGCCACGAGCTGGCCAGCATCGTTCATGCCGGCTCGACCGGCCCGGCGCTGGACCCCGACTTCTTCCCGCTGGGGGCCGGAATCTACTGGACGTCCACGCCGGCTTCGGCCGATCCAGCCTCGGCCTGGACGGTGGACTTCGACGACGGCTCGATCCGAACTGAACTGAAAACCACGGCCGGCCGCATCCGGCTGGTCCGTGAGGTCAAGTGATGAAGAGAAGGCTCAAGACCATTTGCAAGGGCCGGCTGCTGATCAGCGTGCTCGCTCTGGGGATCAGCGCCCAGGCCCTGGCCGAGTGCCAGGGCAGCGAGAACAGTGCCGTCCCGGAGTCCACGCCAACCGCCGAGTTCTTCGACTTCGGCGACGGCACGGTGCTGCACCGCCCCACCCGGCTGGTCTGGCTGCGCTGCCCCGTCGGTCAGAGCTGGACCGGGACCGAGTGCAGCGGCACGGCCAGCCTGCTCGACTGGGCCGCAGCACTCAATGCGGCTGAACAGGCGTCGGATGCCGGCCACACCGACTGGCGCCTGCCCAACCGCAATGAGCTGGGCGCTATCGTCGAGACCCGCTGCCATGGCCCGGCGATCAACGGGGCGATCTTCCCCGACGTCCCGGCCACAGGCTTCTGGACCAGCTCGCCGGTCAGCGGACAGGATCAACAGGTCTGGTCGATCGACTTCGATCAGGGCGCACTCCAGCCCCAGACCCAGGACGCCGACCAAGCCCTGCGCCTGGTGCGCGGGGGGAGGTTGTAACGGGTTTCGCCCGCCGCTTGCGTATATCCCTGCCAACAAGCATCCCATGAGGGGTCCCATGCGTCTTTCCCAGATTTTCATCCTGGTCAGCCTGCTGGCCGAAGCTCACGCCACCGGACGCGGGCCTTTCGCCGATTCCGAGATTATCGATTCCTTCGATACCGCGCCGGCCATGGTCCGCGGCGATGTCAACGGCAACGGGCGAATGGACGTGGTCATCACCGACCGGGCCGGCGGCCAGCTGCTGTGGCTGGAGAACACCCCGGGCGGCTGGGTGCAGCACCTGGTTGCAAACGCAGCCGGCATTGACAGCGTCGCGGTCGGTGACCTCGATCGCGACGGCAAGCTGGATATCGTTGCCAGTTCCGCCAGCCTGAATGTGATCCGCTGGTTCCGCAACGAGCTCGGCGACGGCAGTAGCTGGGTCGGCGCGCTGGTGACGAACTCGGCTGCTGACGTCGGCGCCATCACCGTGGCTGATCTGGATCGCGACGGACGGCTGGACATCGTCGCCGCCGTCCGCGGGACGGAACAGATTCGTTTCTGGCGCCAGGGGGCGCTGGCCTGGTCGGAGCGAACCGTGGTCGGCAATGTCGCCGACGTGCGCGAGCTGGCCGTGGCCGACATCAACCGCGACGGGCGCCCCGACATCGTCGCCCTGGTCGGCGGCGCCGACGCGGTGTACTGGTGGGCCGGCCCGGCCGATATCGGCGGCACTACGCCATGGACCTCCCAGTTCGTCGGCGGCCTGCTCGATCCGGTCGGGCTGGCTGTGCTGAACTTCGATCATGCCGGCGGCCTCGACATTCTTGCCGCCAGCCGCAGCAACCGCCAGGTCAGCCTGTGGCGCGGCGACGGCAGCGGTGCGGTCGGCAGCTGGCAGCAGACCCTGATCGGCCAGCTCAGTGGTCCATCCCCGATCGAAGCCCTGCAGGTCCTTGAGCTCGACCGCGACAACAGCCTCGATGTGCTGGTGGCCGCAGACGGCGTGCTGGGCTGGTTCGACCACGATCTGGCGAGCGGCAGTTTCAGCTGGCGCGACATCAGCACCGGAACGGTCGGCCGTAGCCTGCTGGCCTTCGACATCGACCGCGATGGCGATAAGGATATCCTCCTGGGCGCCGCCGACGGCGACGTGCTCCAGTTCTACAACCGGGCGCCCCGCCAGCGGCCGGCGTTCGACCCCGCCCGATTCCAGGTGGCGTCCGGCGGCCATCAGGGCAACCTGGGCGCGTCCAACCCGCAGGTGCTGCTGATCGACCTGATCGCCAATGGTCGGCCGGATATCGCGAGCTGGGTGGACCGCAGCGACGACTTCCAATTCCCCTACTCCTCGGCCTGGTGGTGGCGCAACCATCCGGTCGACATCGCCCCTGCCACGTCGGCCTTCGTACCACCCGGATCGGCTTGGCCCTTCACCGGCATGGCCTCGGCTGATTTCAGCGGCAATGGTCACATTGATCTGCTGTTCGGGGTCGGTACACAACTCATCCAGACCTTTCATCTGTGCGAGCATCTGGACGGTTTCGGGGAAAGCTGGGACTGTCGACCGCAGCAGGATGACGGCAACCTCGGCGTAACCCTGAGCATCGGCGGCCCGATGGTCTACGGTGACATCAATCGCAACGGGCGCACCGACGTGGTGGCCATTACCACGACCTCGCCGGTCTTCGGCAGCCTGCCGCCGACGCTGGTCTGGTTCGAAAACCGCGGCACCGGCGGATCCAGTGACAACTGGCGCGCGCACGAAATCGCCCAGACCGGCGCCGCTCCGGTCGCCCTGATCGACATCAGCGGCAATGCCCGCCTGGATATCGTCCTGGCCGACGGCAGCATCTGGCTCAATGGCAACAATGGAGCGAGCTGGACGCTCGTCGATACCGGCGTCAGCCTGGGCCTGGTACGCGCGGTCGGCGACATCGACGGCGACGGCCGGCCCGACCTTCTGCTCAACGACGGCTGGGCCGGCTTCAACGGCGTCGCATGGGTGGAATTCCCACTCGATCCAGCACCCGGCGGATCGCTGGGTCGAACCTGGCTGACCGATCTGGACGGCGACGGCGATCTCGATGTGGTCAGCGTCGCTGGCAGTCAGGCCGAGGCCAGCGTGCACTGGCTGGAAAATCGGCTGGACCAGGGTCTGTCGTGGCGCGCCGAAGCCTTGTTCGATTTCACCGAACCGTTTTCCGGTGGTGCCCTGGAAACGATCTATGCCTTGGATCTGCTGGACTCCGACCTGCCGGAACTGGCGGTGCGCTTCGGCCAGTTCGACTACCTGTTCTCCAACCAGGGTGCCAGCCTGGGCGTGCGGCTCGAGGATACCGCGCCAGGCGGCGTGCTCGAGGGCCAGGCCAGCGAGGTCGCCCAGCTGCAGCTGAATCACTGGGGTCGTCCGGGCGATCGCGACATCGCCGTCCGCCGCCTGCGCCTGGGCTTTGCTGATACAGCCATCGAGGCCGGCCCGACGCTCAATCAAGCTGAAGTCAATCAATTGCTCGGCAGCCTGTCGCTCTGGAACGGCAACGTACTGCTGGCCGAGATCAGCTCGCCGGTCGTGGACGCGCTGGGCTATTTCGAGATCGATCTTGGTCCGGCTCGACCAGACACCGCGGTGCCCTGCTGTGATCAAACGCAGTCGTGGCGGATCGAGCTGACGCCAAGGGCCGGCGCCGCCGCTGCCTTCCCAGCTGCTGTGTTTCTGATCCGCGGAGACCTGGATGCGGTGGACCTGATCGACGACCATCCGGTCAGCGCCCAGGGGTTTACGCGGTTTGTTGACATTGCCCGCATCCAGCCGATCTCGGCACCGGCCGGGCAGTTCGCCCTGGCCGTGCGCGCCAGCCCCGGCGGGCGGCTGTCCAGCAGTCCGGGCGACATCGCCTGCGACGGCGACGCGATAGCCTCCGGCTCACCGGATTGCCATGATTTCTTCACAAGCGGCACCCAGGTCACGGTCGTGGCCACGACGGACCCAGGCTTCGAACTGGCCGCCTGGAGCGGAGCCTGCAGCGGCAGCGGCAGCTGCGTCGTCACGATGAACGGGCATCGCTCGGTTCGGGCCGACTTCGTACCCGCCGACATCACGGCCGTGGAAACACTGGTCATGAGCGCGGGCTCTGTCTCCAGCAGCAACCGCGTCACCAGCTTACCGGCCGGTATCAATTGTCCCGGAGGACAGTGCAGCGCAGATTTTCCGGTCGGCCAGACCGTGACCCTGAGCGCCCTGCCCGGGCCCGGCCAGGTCTTCGATCGATGGACCTCGCTGCAGAACCTTTGCCAGCCGATCAACCATCCGGTCTGCAGCTTCACCATGCTGCAAACGACCGCAGGCACCACCAATATGGGCGCGGTCTTCCAGACCAGCAGCGAGACTCGCACGATCACTGTGTCGCCCCTGGGCCAGGGTCGAATCCTCGGAGACATTCCGCCGGCAATCAACTGTCCGGGTCAGTGCAGCCGGACCTACCTCATCAACACGCTGATCACGCTGACAGCGGCACCCGAGCCCGGCTGGCTGTTTACCGGCTGGCAGGGTGGCGGCTGCAGCGGAACCGGACCCTGCAGTGTCAGGATCGATCAGCACCAGACCATCACCGCGACCTTTACCGAAGCGCCGGTCAGCCTGGCGCTGGCGATCAGCCGCATCGGCCAGGGCCGGGTCACCAGCCAACCCGTCGGTATCGACTGCGGCAACAGCTGTACCGTCGGCTTCGAACAAGGAACCGCGCTGAGCCTGACGGCCATCCCTGATCCCGGCTGGGCATTCGTCGGCTGGCAGGCCGATGCCTGTGGCGGCAGCGGCAGCTGCGACTTTACGCTGACTGAAACGACCGAGGTCACCGCGGAGTTCGAGTACCTGACCACCCAGTACACTCTCGAGATCACGCTGGACGGGCCGGGGTCCGTGGTCAGCCAGCCCAGCCCGTTCATCAGTTGCAGCAGCAGCTGTACCCGCCTGATCGACGAAAACACCGTGATCGAACTGGCCGCATTGCCCAACCCGGGCTATCAGTTCGCCGGCTGGAGCGGTGCCTGCAGCGGCACCGGCACCTGCCTGCTGACCCTGTCCGGCAATCGCCAGGTCACCGCCCAGTTCGTGGCCGTAGCCGCCGAATACAGTTTGACCGTCAACCGGGTCGGCGTCGGCTTTGTCTCCAGTGCACCGTCCGGCATTCGATGCGGCCAGGCCTGTCAGGCGAACTACCTGGATGGCACCGCCGTGACGCTGAGTGCCGCCACACCGCCCGGCTGGCGGTTCCTGGACTGGCAGGGCGCGTGCAGCGGCTCGGACCCATTTTGCGAAGTCGACATGGGCCAGGACCAGACCGCGACCGCACGCTTCGAACCCACCGTGACCCTGACCATCCTCATCGACGGCGAAGGTCGCGTGGACAGCGCCGACGGCAGCATCGACTGCGGCGAGTTCTGCTCCAGCGTCCAGGCGCCGAACAGTGCCGTGAGCCTGACCGCTACACCCGCCCCCGGCTGGCAGATCGACCAGTGGGCCTTTGCCGCCAGCGGCTGCGGCAATAGCCCGACCTGCCTGGTTTCCATGGGCACCCAGAATCGGACCGCTGCCGTGCGCTTCGTCGAGATCCCGCCACCGCCGCAGTTCAATCTGACGGTGACTCGCTCGGGCCAGGGTACGGTGGCCAGTTCACCGGTGGGGATTCTGTGTGGCGACGATTGCAGCAGCAGCTTTGCCGAGAACGCGACGGTCACGCTGACGGCCACGCCCGATACCTACTGGCGCTTTGTCGGTTGGGTGCCGGCCGGTCTGGGCTGCGGCAGCGCGCCGCAATGCACAGTCACGATGAGCCAGAACCGCAATGTCGGCGCCCAGTTCGTCGAGGCGGTTCCTGAGCTGACGATCACGCCGACGCTGCTGAATTTCGGCGAGGTGCCGGTCGGCAACAGTGTCAACAGTCTGTTGGTGACGCTCGCCAACCCCGGATCAGGCCCGCTCGAGGTGGCCGGAATCGACGCCGCAGCGCTGCCCTTCGAGGACGATGGCGGCACTTGCCCGCAGCCACCCTTCAGCCTGGATCCCGGCGCCGAGTGCGTGCGCGAGTATCGTTTCAGTCCGGACGCACCTGGCCTTTACGAGCAGATCATCGCCGTCGGCAGCAATGCGCCGCCTGGCAGCACCAGCACCTATAGCCTGCGCGGCGTTGGCATCAGCACCACGCGCACGCTCACCGTCCACCGCAGCGGCGAGGGGCTGATCACCAGCGACCCGGCCGGCATCGACTGCGGGCCGAGCTGCCAGGCCGAATTCGATCAGGGCAGCCAGGTCATTCTCACGGCTCAGGCCGGACCCGGCTCGGTGCTGATCAGCTGGACTGGCGCAGCGGGGAGCTGCGGCGATGCGACCGAGTGCCCGATCCTACTGGACCAGGACCGCACGGTCGGCGTGCTGTTCCAGTCGGTCGACGACGCGATCTTCGCGGATCGATTCCAGCAATAAGACATGCTCCAGGCCGTGTGATTCAGAGAATTCGAGGGTGTATAAATGGTCAGGCCGGCTTGGCTGCTGCTGATTCCGACGATCGGGAAACCGCCGGGCGCGGGCCGGCCTCTGCCGGTTTCTCCGGCCCTTCCTGCACGCCTGCACGTGAATTCGTTAAAGTGATGGTCCGCTCATGAAAGACAGGCCAGCCATGTATCGATACTCCGCAGTGTCAGCGCTTCTCGGAATTCTGCTCGCATTCGCCGTTCAGGCCCAGGACGATCTGCCGTTCTCGGTCGAGCCGATCACCGCCTTCGATGAGCCCTGGGCCCTGACCTTTCTGCCGGACGGTCGAATGCTGGTCACCGAGAAGAAGGGCAATCTGCGGGTGGTGACGCAGGCCGGTCAGCAGTCTCGACCGATCGAGGGTCTGCCGGATGTCGACTACCGGGGTCAGGGCGGGCTCGGAGACGTGATCCTGCACCCGGATTACGCCGACAACGGCGTGATCTACATCAGCTACGCCGAGGCCGGCATTGGCGATACTCGTGGTGCGGCGGTCGTCCGAGGCGTGCTCGAGATCGGCGAGCGAGGCGGTCGCCTGTCCGACGCGAAGGTCATCTGGCGCCAGTATCCGAAGGTGCTCGACGACGGCCACTACGGTCATCGACTGGCCTTCGACGACGAGGGCTATCTGTGGATCTCATCCGGCGATCGGCAGAAGTTCACGCCGGCCCAGGACATGCAGAGCAACATGGGCAAGATTCTGCGCCTGCACGAGGATGGCTCCATTCCGGAGGACAACCCGTTCGTCAATTACATCGAGCAGGAGCCGCTGGTCGACGGAGTCGGCCCGTACAACGAAATCTGGAGCCTGGGCCATCGCAATCCCCTGGGCATGGACTTCGACGCCGACGGGCAGCTCTGGATGATCGAGATGGGTCCGGCCCACGGCGACGAGCTGAACCGCATCGAGCGCGGCGCCAACTATGGTTATCCGATCGTTTCCGACGGCGATCATTACGACGGTCGGGAAATGCCCGACCACGACACCCGTCCGGAGTTCGCCAGGCCAGTGATCTCGTGGGTGCCGGCCATCTCCCCGGGCGATCTCATGATCTACCGGGGTGAGCTGTTCGAAGACTGGCGCGGCGATGCCTTCGCGGCCGGGCTTTCGTCCGCGGCGATCGTCCATATCCGCTTCGACGGCGACGGTGCCAGCGAGGCCGCGCGCTACGACATGGGCGCGCGCATCCGCGCGATCGAGGAGGCGCCGGACGGCAGCATCTGGGTGCTCGAGGACGAGCGCGGCGACAGCCAGGGCCGTTTGCTGAAACTGACACCACGCGATTAGGATTAGGCACCGGCCGATGAAGTCCGGAGACCCGAAGTTCACGTGCGCAGCGCCGTAGCGGTACGCAGTTTCCACCGCGAATCCGATGTCACCGCATTAGCTCATCATTGACCTCGGCGACGACCCGGAGCTCTGGCGGACTGCTAGCGCGCCGAACTTGTCTCCAGGCCCTGCCCGGCCCAGGCCGCGAACGACCCGAGGTACAGGTCGACGTTGACGAAGCCCTGGCGCAGCAAGAGGCTGGCGGCGATGGTTGCCCGGCTGCCGCTGCCGCACATCACGGTGTAGCGGCGATCCCGGTCGAGATCGTTTGCTCGCTGCGGGAGCTCGCCGACCCAGGCCTGAATCGATCCGGGAACGCGGCCCGAATCAAATTCGTTGTCATCGCGCACGTCGAGCAGCGTCCAGTCCGACGCATCGCCCTCGACCCGGCGCTGAACCTCCGCCGTGTCGATCACGGGAACCCGGTCGAAGCGATGGCCGGCAGCCGCCCATTCCGGCAGCGAAGGCACCAGGTATCCGTGCACGCGGTCAATACCGATCCTGGCCAGCGAGCGGGCGGCGCGCTCGGCCTGATCCGCACCTTCGGCGACCAGCAGCAGGTCGTCCTCCGGCGCCAGATACCAGCCGGCGAAGCTCGCGATCATGCCTTCCGGGATCGCCAGGCTTTCCGGCAGATGAGCTCCTAGTGGGCCATGCGGCTAATCAGGTACCGCTCAGCCGTCGCACAAGCGTTGTGGGCAAGGCGCGCGAGCGCAGGACTGGCCGTCGCCAATTCAAGCGAGCGGAACGCAGCCCACGGCGTTTGTGCGACGGCCCTCCGGGAGCCACTGTGCTGGCGCGACTCGGCGTTGCGTTCCTTGAAAAGGGCTCGCCATTCCCTGCGGAACACGCCTTGATTCGCGCCAGCACAGTGGCTCTGAGCGTTACCTGATTAGCCGCATGGCCCACTAGCCACGCCGACGCGCTGCGGACGTCGAGCACCACCTTACCGGGCGCGGCCGCCTTGAAAGCCGCGACGTTCAGGGCGTTCGGGCACAGCGGGCGCTCGATGGCGGACGCGCCTTTCAGATTGCCGGCTTCCATGTGACGGAAGTACGGCGGCTGGCGATGGTGCTCGGCGACCTTGGCGTCGATGAACCGCTCGCGGTCGGCGATCTGCAGGCGGGGATTGTTCAGCCGCTCGTAGCCCACGGTCGACACCTCGCGGTCGGCCATCGCATCGCCGCAGACCGAGCCGGCGCCATGGGCCGGATGGATCACGGCCTGGTCGCCGAGCGCCAGCAGTTTCTGCAGGCTGTCGAACAGCAGTCCGGCGACTTCGCGCTTCCGATCCGGATAGAAGTCGGTCCGACCGACATCGCCGACGAACAAGGTGTCGCCGGTGAACACACCCACGGGGTCATCGCCGAAATCGGGATCCGAGTAGACGAACGAGAGACTGTCATCGGTATGACCCGGAGTTTCGAGCACGCGAAGCCGAACACTTCCGATCTCGAACTCGTCGCCCTCACGCGTGGTTTCGGCATACCCGACCTCGCCGGCCGCGTTCGGGCCATGATGAACCGTCGCTCCGGTGCGCTCGGCGAGGATGCGCGCTCCGGACAACAGGTCTTCATTGCGGTGAGTTTCAAAAATGTGCGTGATCCGGCATCCGTTGGCCGCGGCACGATCGGTGTAGACCTCGCAGTCGCGCCGCGGATCGATGACGGCGGCTTCGCCGTCTCCGCCGATGATCCACGACAGGTGAGCGAGTCCTTCGCTCTTGATTTTCTCGAGAAACATGTGCGCCCTCCGTTATTTCAAATTCGTTTGCATCAGCGCGCGGCGCCTTGGAAAACGGCCCCGTGCGACCGGCTCAGGCGGTGCGCACCGTCCTGAGCGCGGGTTCTTCGAGCAGCGACCGGGCTTCGACCAGTTCTTCGCTCGATTCGGCGTGGAGCAGCAGCACCGAGTGGCCGGACTTCAACGCGCTACGCGCGGTCCGGATATACGGAACCTGATCCGGACGCAGCGTCACCAGGCCACCGACCATCAGGCCGAACAGGGCCAGGACGTGCACGAACACCAACGTCGAGATGAGCGGGTTGTCGACGACGAACGGCACTTCGGCCAGCAGCAGGATCACTGCCAGCGCCAGGCCGAGCACCGCTCCGATGAGGCCCGACACCAGGTGGGAACGCAAGGCGGTTTTCCAGATGCCGTGACTTTCGGGCAGCAGCCTTCGATGGGTGTCGGTGCTGTCGGGGCGGAGCACGTCGACCTGTTCGTCGCCCAGGGAAGTCTCGGCGATCAGCCTCCGACGTGCCCGCTCTATGCCGGCATCGGTATCGAACACGGCAGCCAGCTTGTGGTTACTGCGCTCTCCGGTTGGGTCGAGTGCATGGCTCATACATTCCTCCGATACGCTGCAGACGCGCAGCGCTGTGTCAGTCGAGTTACTACCCTAAGCCAACGATGCTGCAATAGTGAAAAATGCGTGAAAGATGGGCTCGGCAAGGCCCGACCCGATGCGCTGAACGGGCTGCAGACGCCGGACGTGGCTCCGTGCTCGAGTAATTGCCCCGATCCACGACATCCTGACGGTCACGCCAACATCCCGGCCCCAATCGGCAGTGTTGCAGGAAGAGATTCACGACACCCGCCCATCGTGGAAGAAACCATCGGTGTCCTGCTTTCCCGACCCTGCTTTCCCGGTCCCCGACATCCCGGCAAGACGGTGGGGAATTGACGATAAGTTGACGTTCCGGCACTTGCCCGAAGAGTGGCCATCGCACAGAATGCTCGAACGAATAAAAATCAGACTCCAGCACTGCAGTCCCATCGTCTTCCCGATCATACCCTGCTTTGCTGTTTGCCGATCATTGGGGGTCATCAAGAATGAATGGTCACGTCGTGTCAGGTCGCCTCCGGCATTTTCCGGGCTTTCTCTCCATCATGGCGCTCATGTCACTCTGCACGGTCGCACTGGCGGCCCCGCTCCCCTCGGCGCTGCCGAATTATGTCGGAGAGCTGAACGATCAACCGCTCGATGAGGAGTTGGTCCGGTACTCACAACGCGCATTCGCTGCCGCACTGTCGGCCAGACAGAACAACCTGATTCATCTTCGGGAGAACACTGAACCCTCATCGTTGTCACCTGGAAAGCCAGCCGATGCCGTCGAGCTGGACTGGACTCGATTGGCCGAGTCGGAGCTGAACAAGGCCGGGTTCGGCACCCTGTCGATCGGCGGCAGTGCGGATGAGCCCAGCGGCATCGTGCAGCTGACTGCCGATACCAATCTGAGCTGCCCGGGTTTCTACGTGCTGAGAACGCACGCCGGTGACGGCTCACAGGCCGGTCGCTTCGGCGCCGAACTCAATCTGACCGGTTCCGGACTACGCACTCTGCAGGGCGGACTCAATTTCGGCGGACGGGCGACTTCTTCGGTCCGCGGCTTTTCGGCCTTCAATATCGCCAACGCCGGCAACGAGCCGCAAACGGTCACGCTCGGCATTGCCGTTGGAGCGGCAGGTCAGGTCACAATGGAGCGGCGCAGCGGCGGCCAGGTGGTCGCGACGCCTCTGGATGGCATGGTTGATGCCGGCGAATACGAGGGCACGGTAACCGTGCCGCCCGGGTTCTATGTTGTGTCCTACACGCCCGTCACCGGCGCTTCGACAACCTACGCGATCTCCGCCCTGACATCGTATACAAACCGCCCTGGCGGAGGATTTCAAGGCGGCGTCGTTGTCGGCGGCTATCATGATCCGGCCAGAGCCTCCGGCGCCCTCCAGTCAACCGGCTTTGCAGGTTTCTGTATCTCCCGGGATTTCGAGGTCAGCACTCGGGTGCTCTCCCGCCCCAGCTACGGCAGCTCAGGGTCGACGCGCATGGAGTTTTCGCTTTCGCGCGGAGACGGAACCGTGTTCCTCGACTCGCGAGTCGGAGATGGCGCGACGGCGGCCTTCGAACCGACCGACCCGCTCTTTCCAGCGCAGTGGCACTTGCAAAGCAACGACAACCAGCTCGTCGATTTCCTCCCCGCTCCTGTACAGGGTGCAGACATCAACATCATGCCGATCTGGCAGAACTGTCCGGCCAGCGGTTGTCGGGGTGAAGGGGTCGTGGTCGCTGTCGTGGACGACGCACTCGAAATCGGGCACCCTGACCTGGTGGCCAACATCGCTACCAATATTCCACATCGTGATTTCAATGTCGCCAGCACTGCGCCCAATCAGGATCCCAGCCCAGTCAGAGCCGACGACGGCCATGGCACCTCGGTCGCGGGCCTGATCGCTGCTCGTGACAACGACATCGGCGTTATCGGCATTGCCTCCCGGGCGACACTGATCGGCATCAATATCCTGCAGTCCAACAGCACCATGGACGAAGCCGAAGCAATGGTGCACGCCGGCGACGCGGTTGCCGTCTCCAACAATTCCTGGGGAGCAACGGATGGCACCGGGTTCGTCGCGCCTTCGAGTCACACCTGGAAACAGGCGGTGGAGCTGGGCATCACCGAAGGTTCCGGTGGTCGAGGTATCACCTATCTGTGGGCCGGAGGCAATGGGCACGAGGACCTCCCGGACAACTATGTCAGCGACTACTCAGTGCTCGATGGCCAGGCGAATTTCCATGGCGTTTTCGCCATCGGATCCATCAACGCAAGGGACCGTCGTTCCAGCTATTCCGAATTCGGCGCCAACCTGTTGGTCAGCGGCTTCGGCGGAGAATTCTGCGGCCTGGACGACCTCACCATGGCAACGACAGACCTGAGTGCAGCCGGCTGGGGCTATAACCATGACTCATCGGAGCAGAACGACACGGACTTTTCCGATCGCCGCTTCACCCGCTGCTTCAATGGCACCTCTTCGGCCACGCCAACCGTCGCCGGAGTGATCGCACTGATGAGAGAAGCCAACCCTTCACTGACCTGGCGGGACATCCGGTGGATAATCGCCAACACGGCACGCCAGATCGATCCGACATCGAACTGGATTACCAACGGAGCTGGACTGACTTACAACCTCGCGTACGGATTCGGTGCTGTCGACGCGGCAGCCGGCGTGCAGGCAGCCCGGTCGGCCGCCGGCGCCACACTCCCCTCGTACCGGGTCGGAACTACGGAATCCGGGCAAACCGGCGTCATCGATGCCGGCGCAGTAGTGCAGGCCTCAGTCGATTTCAATTCAAGCAACATCACCCGGGCCGAGTTCGTCACCGCTACCGTGAGACTACAGGGCGAATCGGGTTTCTTCGACTCCGGCGAACTCGTGTTGGTCCTGACCAGTCCCGCCGGCACCAGCGCGTTGCTGACGCCAAAGAGACGCTGCCTGGAGATTGACGAGGAAACCGAGGAGAGGACTCAGGTGGCCTGCGAGCACGACCTGGAATTCGATTTTGGAGTGGTTCAGTTCCTCGGCGAAAATCCCAACGGTGCATGGCAACTCGGGATCGACGCCAGTAGCAGTCAGGCACCCGTTACGCTCGCGGACTGGTACCTGACCATCCATGGTCATCAGGGGAGCCAGTAAACAGCATGTTCAACTCGAGACGTTTCGTGATTTATCTGGTCGCCGTGACGCTGTTTCTGATCAGCGGCATGTCAGTGGGTGCTGACCTCGGCTGGTACGATGGCGAACGCTGGCGCGGACTACACGAAGACCCGGCTCAGATTGCCCGGCTGGAGCTCCGTGATGAAGTGACTCCTGACGGGTCGACGCCCCGATTGCGCTCCGTTCGGTTGCAGTCACTGGATGAAGCGAGCAGCGGACTTTCGATGACGGCGAACAACGTCATTGAATCGCCGGTCTTTCGGGATCATCCCAGAGGGCCGATCCGTGTCGCGATCGGCGGTGTCATCGTCCAACTGAGCTCAGCGCTGTCGGCGGAAGAGAAAGCCGACTGGCTGGTGGCCAACGGACTGAGAGCCGTGGAAGAATCGGAAAGACTCGGCTGGATCATGGTGGCGAGCCCGCCAGGCTATCCCAGTATCGAGCTGGCCAACCGCCTGCACAAACTGCCCGATGTTGAGTTTTCTTCACCGAACTGGTGGCAGCCGAGGACACGGCGGTAGCGATCAACCGACGAGTGCGACTTGTCCGGCTGTCTTCGCCATGGCGCTAATCATTGACAGGCATGGAGGGTCTTGCCTGTCAATAACTGCTGACAGCCTCTACGTTCGCCGGAGTGTCGGAGACGATACGGCCATCGACGAGCTGGATCGTTCGGTCGCAGGATTCGGAAAGACGCGAATCATGAGTGACCAGTAGCACCGCGCAGCCGAAGTCCCGGTTGAAACGTCGCAACAGTTCGAACACGCCCGCGGCGGTCTGGGTATCGAGGTTGCCCGTCGGCTCGTCGGCCAGCAGGAGCGCCGGTTCGGTGATCAGGGCACGTGCAATCGCCACCCGCTGTTGCTGGCCGCCGGAAAGCTGGTTCGGCGGACGGTTGGCCAGGCCGTCCAGATCGACCGCCGACAGCAATTCCAATGCACGCTCGCGATCCTGCGGCCTGGGCTTGCCCCGTCGAAGCATGATCGGCATCAACACGTTGTCCACGGCGCTGAACGCCTGGATCAGATGATGAAACTGGAACACGAAGCCGATTTCCTCGCCGCGCAGTCGCGTCCGCTCATCGTCCGTCAGTTCGCGGGTCGCCCGGTTGAGCAGAAAGAGCTCGCCGTCGCCGGGTCGGTCGAGCAGGCCGATGAGGTTGAGCAGCGTGCTTTTGCCCGAGCCGGATGGGCCGACCAGCGCAGCGAAATCGGACGGATCGATCTGCAGATCGATGCCGTGTAGCACCTCGATTTCATTGGGCCGGCCGACGTTGTAGGACTTGCGAATTCCCTCCAGCCGCAGGACGGCGCCGTTGCGCTCAGACATCGCGGATTGCCTCGACCGGATCGAGCCGGGCCGCGCGACGTGACGGGACCGCAGCTGCGACCAGCCCCGCCAGAGTCGCCAGGACGACGGCCAATAGCAGCAGCTCACCAGCGATCGGGATGTAGAACAGCCGGGGGCCAAACGTGTTGAAGACCCAAACCAGCAAGTAGGCCGCGCCGATTCCCGGCACCGCACCGAGCAGTCCGAAAATCGCGCCCTCTATCAGGAACACGCGAAGAATCTGATCGCGGGTGGCGCCAATGGCCCGCAGGATACCGATCTCACGCGTTCGCTGGACCACGCTGACCGAGAGCACGCTGGCGATGCCGATCGCGACCGACAGACCGACGAAGATCATGATGATATTGGTCGACAAGCTCTGCGCAGACAGTGCGTTCATCAACTGGGCGTTGGTCTCCATCCAGCTCTCGGCGTTTAGCCCGGTCAGGGCTTCGAGTTGCCGCCCAATCGTATCGGCCTGGAAGATGTCCTCCACGGTCAGGTCGATGACGGTCACTCCTCCGGGCAGGTCGAGCAAGGACTGGGTCTGCCTCAGGCCCAGATAGACGAAGCGCTCATCGAGTTCGCGCACGCCGAATTCAAAGATGCCGACAAGGTCGACCACGGTCGTGCTCTGTCGCCCGGTCTCCAGCCGCAGCTTGTCGCCCAGGCCGAGTCCAAGCGTGTCGGCGAGTCCCCGACCGATCAGGGCCTCACCAGGGTCGACGCGCAGTTCGCCGGCAACGATGGATTCGTCGATCGGGATGATCTGCCGGTATCGGGCCAGATCGATGCCCACCAGGGCGACCGACTCCAGGGCTTCTCCGCGACGGGCGAAGGCCGGGCCGGAGACCACGGGCGAGACCGCGGTCAGCTCGGGCAGGTCGTCCAGCAGGTCTTCAAGCGACTGCCAGTTGTTGATCGAGCGCAGCCGCTGGGCCCGTGGTACCTCCTGCATCAGGGTGAGCTGATCCGGCCGTTCGACCGGGCGCAGATTGACCTCTTCGCTGGGCAGCAGGCGAATATGGGACTGCGTGCCGAGCGTGCGATCGATGATGTTGCTCTGCAGCCCCTGGATCAGGGCCGAGACGAACACCACGACGGACACGCCGATCGCCACGCCGAGGATGATCATCGCCGTCTGTGTCCGACGTTCCTTGAGAAAGTGGATCGCGATCGTCCAGTCGGTCCAGATCTTCGGAATCATGGCTCAGTCGAACTGGACGGGCAGTTCATTGTTCACATCGGCGTTGATGCGAACGCCGGCGGCAGGCCATGGGCGCTCGCGGAATCGAGCCCGGTCACCCTCGTCAAGGTCTGATCCTTCGGCGATCAGGACGCGATCTCCGGCGGCCACGCCGCTGTCGATTTCCGATCGTGCCAGGCCCTCCAGACCGATAGTGACCATTCGGCGCTCGACCCGGCCCCGTAGCAGAACCATGACTTCGGCCTGGTGTCCCGATCGCCGGATCAGAGCATCGTTGGGCAGGGCCAGCGCCTGCTCGCGATAGCCTGTCTCGATGGTCACCGAAATGGTCATGTCCTGGCGCAGGAAGTCGGGCGGTTCGGGCACCCTCAGACGAACGTCGACCGTGCCGCGCTGGGGGTCGATGCTTGGCGCGATGTGATGGATCCGGGCGGCAAAAGGCCTATCGGGGTAGGCGTCGGCGATGGCCACGGCGGCCTGGCCCAGCGCCAGAAGGGCAAGATTCTTTTCGTCGATCGGGACGCGTAGTTCCGTGGCGCCGTCACGGGCCAGGGTCAGCAGCACATCGCCGGGTCGAACCAGATCGCCCGGCTCGACGGCGCGGGTCAGAATGATGCCGGACGATTCGCTCCGGATCTGCGTCCTGGCCAGGTCGGCTCGGGCCGATGCCAGCTGCTCTTCGAGTCGCCGCGTCTCCGGCCCGGTCGGAGCGAGGGCCTGGCGATCCAGGCGCGCGGCATCCAGGGTATTGCGAGCCAGATCAACCGCTTCCTGGGCCAGTTCCAGACTCTCCAGTGAGGTCAGATCGGAGTCGTGGAGCCGGCGCTGCCGCTGAAGCTCGCGCTCGGCCTGGGCAAGCTGGGTTCCGGCTCGCGCCACGGCCACCTCGGCCTGGGGTCTGGCGCGGGTCTCGAGGTCGTTCAGGGCGGCTTCGGCCAGAGCCAATTGAGCCTGGAGACGGTCATCTCGCAGGCGCAGCAGCACTTCGCCGGCGGCCACTCGCTGACCTTCCTCAACCAGCCGCTCGATCACCACGGCGGTGATTTCGGGTCCGATCTCGCTGCGCGAAACCGCTTCGACGCGGCCACTGGCTACTACGGTCTGGACCAGATCCGAGGCACGAACCTCGTATCCCTCGACCCGCGGACCCTGCCAATAGCGCCAGACCAGGATCGCCGCAATCGCGACCAGCGCGATCAGCGCACCCAATTTCCAGTAAAGACGGCCCCGCATGATCGATTCTGATTTGGCCCGAGTGTCAGATTACACCAGCCGCAGGCTCCAACCCAGTCGGAGACGGTTTCTCGATTCTGTCGGGCCAGACGCGCCTCGCAGTATCCGACCCAACCACCCTGGTCTCGGTCCTCGTCCGGGAGATAGTGATCCGGTATACCAAGCCACTTCAGCAAAAACTCTGGAGATGGTCCTTCCATCCTGGCGACCGGCATCTTGCGAGCAATCTGCCTTTCCAATACCTGCTGTGCGGGCCCGCCAGTCGGTCAGCCACTGCTGCAACGTGCCGCTGAACCTTGGCTCTTATTCGGTAGATGGCTACCCAATGTTGCCTCGATGATCACCGGCCGCAAGCGCGCAGCGAACTGACTCCGGTTTCGCTGCGAGTCCTGAATCGGGCCGCGCGCCCTGCGCGGCGCGCTGACAGTAGCTCTCGGCTAGTGGGCCATGCGGCTTCGATATCCAGGGCAATGACTTGCGAAAGCAGCATCGGCGATCGAGCCGCGCCTCTATAATCCCGGGCTGCTGTCAAACCCCTGGACCGGACCATGTCCAACATTCCCCGATCCGGGCCCGAGCGGGCCCGCGCTGCGGCTGCCGATTCCCTGCTGAAACGTATCGAGCAAAGTCCGGTGTTTCAGGGCGCCGTGATCTTCATCATCCTGCTCTCCGCCATTTCAATTGGTGCGCGGACCTACGATCTGCCGCCGCTGTTGAACAACATCCTGCCGGCGCTGGACATCGCCATCACCGTTTTCTTCCTGGTAGAAATCATCCTTCGCTTTCTGGCCCATCCTCAGCGCAGTCGCTTTTTCTTCGACGGCTGGAATGTCTTCGACACGCTGGTTGTCATCGGCAGCCTGATTCCCGTGGCCAACTCGCAGGCGATCCTGATCGGCCGCCTCCTGCGAGTATTCAGAGTGCTGCGTCTGGTGTCGGTCGTCCCGGAACTTCGTCACCTGATCAATGCCCTGCTCAAGGCGATCCCTCAGATGGGATATATCGCGCTGCTGATGTTCATCATCTTCTATATCTACGGTGCGATCGGTTCGCTGTTCTTCGCCGAGATCGACGATGCACTTTGGGGCGATGTCTCGATTTCCATGCTGACCCTGTTCCGCGTCGCTACCTTCGAAGACTGGACCGACGTGATGTACGCGACCATGGACGTGTATCCACTCAGCTGGATCTACTGCCTGAGCTTCATTTTTCTCACCGCCTTCGTCTTTCTCAACATGATGGTCGGCGCAATTCTCGAGGTCATGTCGGCAGAGCACAACGAGGAAACAGAGGCGCTTGCCGATCAGCATCGCCACGACATGGCCGACCAGATTCACGCCATGCAGAATCAGCTGGACCGCTTGCAGAAGCTTTTGGAAGAACGGCAGCCTCAACGACAATGAAGACCAGGCTCAACCGATGTCGCGCTGCAGGCTAGCCCGAAACAACAGGCTGTATGATGGAACTTCAGGGCAGCATCACCATCAACGGGAAGAAGTACGAAAAGGGCGACATCATCGCCTGGTACAAGATCTATCCCTTCTTCCTGCTTCACATGGGCATGTTTGGCGGCTCGGGGTTCTTCATGGCCTATGCCGCCGACAGCGTCCCGCTGGTTTTTCTATACCTGCACGGCGGCTTTGCCTGCCTGGTTTACGTGCTGTTCTATGTCACGATCTTCGGGGTTGACCGGATCCGCTGGATGTTCATCAACGCCGTCCTCGGACTATTCGGTATCTACGCACAGATCGACTGGATCCTGTCGAAGTTCGGCAAGCAGGCCAGTGACTTTTCCGCGTTTGTCCACTTCATTCCTTTCTTCTATTACGTGCTCTACACCTTTCTGCTTCATCAGATGGTGCTGGACCTGTTCCAGGCCCGTAGTAATGAACGCAGGCGCCGCTGGATCGACCTGCTCTACATCACCGCCTCGGTGCTGATCTACGGCTGGCTATGGCTGGACCGGAACTGACCCAGCTCCTGGACGGAAACTGCGGTGCGAAGATTTCCGGTAATGCTTCGATCGAGCCATCCCGGAAACCAACGCACTCGTCAATCTGATCACCTGCGGACACGCGGACGCGGCGCCTGCGCGTCTGGAGCGCGATTGCATCCGAACGCTGAACTCTATAACCACCGGCGCGCCGTTCGCTCGGTCATCGCGCCTTACTAATACCTTCATAACTATTGCCTCATTCAGGGCGCCGGACGGATTCGCCTGCAAGGCAAGGTGGCGAAGGCATAGTTACTCTACGTCGAGCCAGCTTAACGCCGCAGGCGGATTCGTCCGGCGCCCCCGCAGGGCTTGCCTCTCGGCGCGCATGGACTGCGTTGTCGGCGCTTGATGTAGCCGGGCTACAGACTGCGCGCCGTCGCCTTGCCACGCACGCCGAGAAACAAGCTGAATGAGGCAATAGTTATGAAGGCATTAGTAATACCAACGGTCTCAGATGTAGGGCGCGCCGTAGAAATTCCAGCGCCACAGGATCCACGCAAGGCCCGTCAGGGACAGCGCGAAGGCGGTGTAGTGCAGGCGCCGGAACACGCCCCACTCCGAACCACGCCAGGCCGGCCAGAGGCCGAAGACCGCCAGGGCGGCGGCAGCAGCCAGTCCGTAACCGGCCGCTGACAGGACTCGAATCGGCAGCGGTGGATAGCTGGCGAACCCCGCTGCGTCCAGCGAAGACAAAGCGGCGATCGTCGCGACCCCGATGGCGACGTACAAAAGCACCATGCAGGCCGAGACGAACGCGGCCAGCGCGGCGCGACGGCCAGCATTGGTTCGCTCCGGCACGTGTTTCCAGCGTCGCCAGAAGCCCAGCAGCGTCGTGAGGGTCAGGAGGATCGCGGCCCCGGCGAGAAGGCCGACGGTGACCGGTGAATCGCTACCGGAAACGCGCTCGTGGGTATGAACGCCGGTATGGTCCTGCACCGCGATCACGGAACCGTCGGCATCACGCAGAAAGCGGATCCGAGCACCCCGGACGTTCTCGAACAGATCCTCAGCACCGGCCACGGGCTGGAACCGATACGCGTCCGCCCCCGACTGGATGATCAGCGCCCCGTCCTCGGTCGGCGTCACGGACATCGTCACGGCCAGCGCGAACGCTCGCGTCATGGTCGTGAACGAACGGCGGTTGTTGAGATAGGAACCGGCGTACTGCGCGAGGTCGTTGATTGCTGCCGGCTCGCCGGATTCGAGCGCCACACCCTGAAGCTCCGCGGCGCGCTCGATGATGCGGTCGGTGATCGAGCCAACCGCGGCATAGCCGCCCTGCCCGGAATTCTGCGACGCGAACACGCCGATGCCCAGCTCGGGCGCGATCATCATGTTGGAGTTGAAGTTTCCGGTCGAGCCTCCGTGGCCGTAGATGCGGATGCCACGCAATGTCCGGGCCTGGAAACCGTGTGACAGACCGGTGGCTGCGTCGACATCGCCGAATGCGCGCTGCCAGAGGACCGCGTGCGACTCGGGCGAGAGCAGCCGCACGCCGTCCAGCGTTCCTGCGTTCAGGTGGAAACGCATCCAGCGCGCCATGTCGGCGGCGGTCGAAGCAATCGCACCGGCAGGGGCAAAAGGCCCGATCTGCATCGGATCAGCCTGCTGATGCCTGCCGCCGGTGTATTCGTGAGCTTTCGCCATCTGCGCCGACAGCGGCGCTTCGAGCAACGAGGGCGCGATGATCGTGGTGTTGGCCATGCCCAGCGGAGCCAGCAGATCCTCTTCGAGGACCAGCCGGAATGGCTTGCCGGCGACGCGTTCGACGATATGAGCGGCCAGCGCCGAGCCCCAGTTGGAATAGGAGGTCCGAACGCCCGGTGGAAAGACCCGGGCCGGTTGCGTAGCGGCCAGCGCCTCGGCCAGCGTCCGCGGATCGTCGTCGTTGAAGGTGAATAACTTCAGGGTGTCTTCGAACCCGGCGGTGTGCGTCATCAGATGACGCATCGTCACCGGCGCATCGAAACCGGAGGCGATCTGGAAGTCCGCGAGATAGTCGTTCAGATCGGTATCCAGATCGAGGCGGCCGGCATCGACCTGCATCATCACCGCAGTCCAGACGAAAGTCTTGGAAATCGAACCGATCCGGAACAGGGTCGCGGCCGCATCGACCGGCGTTCCGGCACCGGCGTCGGCCAGGCCGTAGCCGCGGAGCACGCGCGCGACTTCGGCGTCGGTAACCGACAGCGTCAGCCCGAGAAGATTCTTGTCGTGGATCAGTGCCGTCGCCATGCCGTCGGCAAACGCGGCCAGCGGATCTTCGGTCACCAAAGGCCATTCTGGCGGCGTGACCGCTGGCTCGCCGTCCGCAGCAATCTCGGTGTGTCCCGGCAACATGAAGGCCAGAAAAAGAGCCGGAACGGCCCGGCGAAACGGAATCGGCATGACGATCATCCTCCAATGGCGACTGCAATAAAGGGATAAGGCTTGCGACAGGCGAGCGTCGCTCGCAAGAGCGCGGCGGCGCTAACCCTCGGTGGAAACCTCACCTTCAGCGCGGTCGCGCCGGCGCCTTCGAATCCGCAGAATCAGCAGCGGAATGGAAACGGCTGCGGCAGTCCAGGCAGCGTATCGGATCGACTCATGCAGCGGCCTGCCGCCGATCTCGAATTCGGGCGCGAACAGGCGCAGCCCGAAGGTCAGGGTCAGCAGAGCGAAGGTCGTGATCGGTGCCAGGTAGTACCACTCCCGACGCCTGAACCCTACGATCAGCATCGGGATCAGGTGCGCTGCAAACAGCACGAACATGGCCGGGTCGTACCAGTGGCTCATTCGGCGTCCAGATCGGCGTCCCCGCCGAGTATGCCGCTGTTGTTGATTCATGTAAAGACACCGCCCGGCCCCATTGCAGTCGAAGAACGGAGACTCAGCACACCCATCAGTCTTGGAAGAAACCCTGGGTGTCCTGCTTTCCCTTTCCTTCCCTAATCACGTTGTGAGGAAGTCATGAAAATCTGGACGATTCTGTTCATCGGTTCAGTCCCGGCGCTGGCCGGATGTCAGTCCGAGGAGCCTGAAGACAGCATGCAGGACAGGGCCGACGATGCCGGCGATTCCATGCGCGAGATGGGCGAGCAAGTCAGCGAGGACGCACAAGCCGCCTGGCAACGCGCCACCGAGGCGACCATGAATGCGCGGGAGAAAGCGCAGGAACCGGCCGACTCCGGACTCGACCGCAGCAGCGAGGCCTGGGCCGAACTGCGGGACGAGGCTGAGCAAGCCCGCCAGCAGGCCCAGGAAGCTCTGGCCGAAGCGCAGGAATACGGCGGTGACAGCTGGGACGCCATGCGCGAGCGCACCTCCGACGCCATGGAGGACATGCAAGCCGCCTGGGATGATCTGAGCGACAGCGACGGCTGATGCAAGACCTCGGGTAACGACATGCACCGGCCCGGGCACTGGCCGAGGCCGGTGCTTTCCCTTCCGCTCCAAGATCAGAAAACCGTTGAACAGCCCTGGGCTCTCGGCGCTCCCGCGGTGCGCAGGATCGGCAGAAAGACCTCCCGCCATGATGGCAGCCCTGGATTCTGCTGGATTCTGGTGGACATGGAATTTACACTCTGCTCGACAGGGATACCGTTTCTCAGGACGGATGGATGACAAGGGACGAGGGCAAGCGCAAGAAAAGCAGACTCGGCGGGATCCTGATGTGGCTCCTGATTGCGGCCGGCCTTTTCATCATGCTGTTCGCCGTGCTGCGACTGGCCGGTTGGGTGGTGCACGCAACCTTTCCTGAAGAGGCGCTGTCCGGCGGAATTCAGCCCCGGACCGCAGTCATCCACCAAAACCACCACTGGACCGTCGAACTCCTTAGTGCCGGAGATCAATCATGGCGTGGGCCCGGTAGAACACTCACCTGAGCGGAGCGCCGCTCGATGGACACAGACCCTCCCAAGCCATCAATCATCAATTCGGAACAGCCATTCGAAGGGTTCCCCTGGGACCCGTCGCCATATCGCCACTTCGATTCTGATGCGCAGAGCCATCCGGCTGCCCTGGTTGGCTCACTCCATCCTGTCGGCGAAGATCACATCAACCGGCGTGACTGGCAATTCGAACGCACCGATATCGCTACCGTCGCCGCCGGGGGCGTTGGGGTACTGGTTGTCATTCAGGTCGGTGACGCGATCGAAGATGCCCGTCTGGTCGCTCAGCCGAGGGCCGGTTGCCCGGCCATTGTCGAGCGCATCACTGGTCAACAATGGGCGATGAACAGGGATGCCGCCGCCATGGTTCTGCAGAAGCTGCATGGGTGCATTGGCATTGAGCAGATCCGAGAGTCGAGTGAGGAAGCCGTTGGCGTCGTCGGTGGCCAGGTTGAAGCCAGCAGAGGTGATCGCCGGTGGCGTGCCGCCAATCAATACGATCCTGCTGATGGTTGGCCCGCCAGTGGCAAACAGGCTGTTGCTGATGCGAGCCGAAATGGTACTACCAGTTGCCTCAGTTCTTAACTCGAGCCCGCTTGCGGGTTCGCCGTCGGTGTCGGTCAGGGTGCTGTTGCGCAGGACCAGTGAACTATGCGTTTGCTGCTGCGCGATCACGCCGAGGCCCACGAGGTCACCCCCGGATTGCGCCGAGATCGTCGAGTTATCGATCAATGTCGTGGAAACCAGACCTTCGACATTGCTGCGGCTGCGAACGCCGGCAATGAAGGTGGCGGAGTTTCCGACCACGGTCGACCGCAGCAAGGTCAGATCACCACCGAAATTGGTGATCCCGCTGCCGGGGCCGGAGTCGTTATTATTGCTGACAGTGCGCGTGATGCCCGCCGGGGGAAGAAACAGCTCGGCACCAGTCACCTCGCCGGCATCGCCCCCCCAGCCATCCTCGAAGCGCAACACCCAGGTTCCATTGGGGGTCAGCCGAGCCGAAGACCGCATCGAACGACGTGGCCGGTGCCGGATTGGTCACGCCCTCGCCGCCGGCGATCACCGAAGTAAACAGGTTTTCAACGCCAATGTCGGCCTCTCCAATATCCGCCGCAGTCCACCAGTTGGCGCCGGTGAACGCGCTGAAATCGTCGCCGAAGAGATACTGCACCGACTCCACCAGATTGGATCGGAAGCCACCTGGGACCCCAGTGTCGCCGGTGCGCTCGAACAGCAGATGCGAGCGTCCGTCCGGCGCAATAAGCTGGACCTTCAAGTCCCCCACCCAGGAATGATTGGCACGAAAGAACACCCGTACGCTGCCGATCGACCCTGCATGTCCGCTGACGTTGAAGCGAATGTCTCGCGGTGCGCCGTAGGCTAGCGGCCCGGGCCCCGTGCCGTCCGGAATCGGGCCGAAGCTGGTCCCGGGAATGATCTGCGCCTGGGCTGATCCAAGCAGCGCGAGGCCGGCAAGCAGCGCCCATAGTTGCGATCGTCGTGCCCACCCGTTGCTGATTCCTGTCATTGTTGCCTCTCCAGAACCAAGGAATCGATTCGGTCGCGTTTCCGGCCGGCTCATCCGGGTTTGCGGGAGAAGACCGAAAAAAGGGACATCGAATCTGCAGTGAGTTTCGATGACAACGATCCGGACCCTCTGGCTGTCCTGAAGGCGCCTGGCTGAAAGCGCACAGCTTTCGAGGGGCGTTCAGCGATACGGCCGATCCATGCGTCGGCCTGATCAAAAAGGGAGTCTCGCGGTCAGGATCAGGCCGCAATTTCGCGATGCAACCAGAGTTTGGCGGCAGCCCACTCGCGCTTGACGGTGCGCTCCGAGATCCCCAGCAGTCCGCCGATTTCGATGGTCGAGAGTCCGCCGAAGAAGCGCAAATTGATGATCTCGGCCTGGCGTGCGTCCAACGCTTCCAGGGTAGTGAGCGCGTCATCCAGCCGTTCGAGTTCTACCGGGGGGCTGCTTTCGACGTCGGAGAACTGATTCAGCGTGAGCAGCGTCCGCCCTGCCCCGCGTTTGTCGGCCTGGCGACGACGGAAACGGTCGACCAGCACCTGGCGCATCACGCGCGCGGCGATCGAGAAAAAGTGCGCTCGGCTGGAAAACTCGACCTTGTTGGCATCGATCAGCCGAAGGTAGGCTTCGGACACCAGTTCGGTCGGCTGAATGGTGGCGTTGTTATCGCGCCGGACCTGGGCCTGGGCCAGGCGCTCCAGTTCGGCATTGATCTTTGGCAGCAGCCCCTCGAGTGCTTCTTTCTCGCCGCTCTGCCAGCGATTGAGCAATCGGGTCACGGTCGTCTTGTCAGGCTCGCTCACGGGAGTATCTCCAGGGCTGCGGCCAGATCTGCGACCGGAATCAGTTCATAGGTCTCGAGCATCTCGAGGAACTCCGGGCGCCGCCAGCCCGATTCGAAGATTTCGCGCGCCAGGGGGCGGGCCTCTTCGAGCCTGCCCAGATGGGTCAGAGCGATCAGATGGTTATGCGCGGTGGCGTGATCCATCGCCACCTCGATCAACGGCTCGGTAATCGTCAGCACCTCCCGGTAGCGCGCCAGCGCGCCCGCCTCGTTGCCCATGGCGTCATGAATCTCCGCCTCGGAAATCAGCAGAACCGCAACCGAGTTGTGCGCCTCGGCATGGTCGGGATTGGCCTGCAGCGTCCGACGCGCGAGGGCCTGCCCTTGCGCCGTGGTGCGCAGAGCCGCTTGATGCTCGCCAGCCAAGCGCTCGGCCCGTCCGAGCATCCAGTAGGCCAAGGCAAGATTTCGCTGCAGTCGCACATCCTGTGGATCCGCTTCATAAAGGGTTTGATCGAGGGCAAAGGAAGCTCGGCAAGCCGGGACCACCCGATCCGGGTTCAGCAGATCGTAGTAGGCCATGCAGCGTTTGTACTGGATGTCGCCGAGATCACGCCGTAGCGCCGGCGCAACGGCCACCGCTGGAACGGCCAACGCCTCGGCCTCGTTCAGCAGTGCGATCGCCTGGTCGAGCTGGCCCTGGCGAAGCAGGCTATCGGCATAGAGGTAGAGCCCGCGAAGGAGCAGAGACCAGCGCTGCTCACCGGTCGGTTCCTCGGCCGGACCCTGTCCGGGTGCCAGGTCCTTGATCAGGCGTCGCGCGGTCTCGATCGCCCGAAGGGCGTGCGGGTCGCTGTCGACATAATTGCCGCCGAAGCGCAGCACCTCTCCGAGATTGCGTTCGGCCAGGGCGCGACGGTACTGAATCAACTCATCATCCGGATGTTCTTCGGCCAGGGGAATCAGGCTTCCAAGCGCGCGCTGGTAGGCCCGCGTGGCATCCGCCAGATGACCCTGCATGTCCAGCACTTCGGCCACCCGGATCAGAGCCAGCGACTGTTCCCCCCGACCGCCGCGAAGTTCGCCATCTTCAAAGCGACTGTAGTAGTCGGCGGCCTTGATCGCGACAGGCTCGAGCAGATCCAGGCGCCCAACGGCGCGCAGGCCACCGAAGAGCTCATCGATCATGTAGCCGGCGAGTTCCTCGGCTTCCATGCGCGCGACTTCGGCCCGCTCCTGAGCTGCCAGAGCCAGCGAGCGCTCAGACTGCAGATCGCTGGTGTATTTGGCGGTCGCCAGCACGACCAGACCGACCAGCCCCGCCGCCAGACCATTGCGCCAGCGTCGGGCTGACCGGTCGTGAACGGACTCCAGCGCCTGAAGCGTCGCGCGCGCACTCGGTCGGGCTTCGGGGTCAGGATCCAGCAGCGACTGAATCAGGGCAGTCTCGGCGCGTGCCAGGCGAGGCAGCGGCGGAGTCTCGGCCTGTCGGGCAAGCGCGATCAGTTCGCGAGTGTCCAATCCGGCGGGGAAAACACGCTGCCCGGTCAGCAACTCTGCGAGGACCAGACCGAAGCTCCACTGATCGGCGGCGGTCTGAGCTGCCTCCCCGCGCGCCTGCTCGGGGGCCAGATAACCCGGAGTCCCCATGACCTCGGTGCGCTGGACGCGGTTCACTCCGTCTGCCGCCGCCCCCTCCCGACCGGTCGGGGCCGACAATTCGATGATCTCACGCGTGCTCGCCAGCCCGAAATCTAGGATCTTGACCGTCCCATCGGGTGTGAGGATCAGATTTTCGGGCTTGAGATCGCAATGTGCGATGCCGCGTTCATGGGCTGCCACAAGCCCTTGAGCCACTTGAATCGCCAGACCGACCGGGTCGTCAGGCTTGCCCTGCTTGAGAAGCTCACGCAGCGTCTGACCCTCGATCAGCTCCATGACCAGCAGGTCCTGCCGCTGATCTTCGAAGAAATCGTAGACCTGACAGATGTTCGGATGCTTGAGCGCGGACAGGACCTGCGCTTCGGCCAGAAAGGCCGAGCGCCGCGCCGCCGAAAGCCCCAGAGCGGAGTGCATGCGCTTGACCGCTACGGGACGCTGGAGGAGCGTGTCGGTCCCTGCATAGACCTCGCCCATGCCGCCACGCGCGATCAGGTGTTCAAGGCGAATCCGACCGATCTGGGTGCCGCTCGCGTCCTTGAACTCGAAGTCAGGCAAGACAGGCCGATGCTCCATGAAGCTCACGGCCGCCGCGCTGCCCAGCAGCGACTCGACCTCAACGAACAAATCAGTATCGCCGTCGCAGGCCGCTCTGAGCCAATCGATGCGTTCGTTCTCCGACCGATCAAGCGCCTCCATCAGGAGGGCTTTGATCCGCTGGTAGCGTTCAGGATTCATCGCCTTTTCCACTTGAGGCCCGGAGTTCCCGCGGAAGCATCCCAGCGCACCTCGAACCCGGGCAACCCTGGTCTGGAAAAGTCATTGTAGCCATGAAATCTGACCGACGCCGCTGACAGCGAGGACCTGCGGTCCGATTCCGCCAGGGCATCGGCCATCTCAGGGTGAGCAGCACCGGATTGACCCGTCTCGGGCCGTGGCAGCTACTCCTCTGCAGCGTGGATATCAAAGCGTGGCGGCAGCACCGGCAGATCCTGCCCGGCGCTGAGCGAGTCAGCCACCCGGCGCAGGGCCGGCGTGTTCCGGACCAGGGCATGAAAGATCACGTTCTGCTCGATCACACTACTCAGAGAGAAGGCACCTGGTCCTGTGGCATACACCGGGACATCCTCGGCCGTGTGACTGGACGACCACAGATAAACGGTCGATTCCTGCAGAAACGAAGGCTCGGTCGGGTCGACCACGTCATAATCCGGTCGTTCGCCACCACGATAGCCCGGGCCGCTGGCATAACCCAGCACGGTGACCTTGCGCCCGTCCTTGTCGGTCAGCGGAGACGGTGGCTCATCGCCGGTGCCCGGACGCATGGCAATGCCGGCGATCGGATTGCCGCGCTGCCCGTAACCGCCGAAGGTCAGGGCATGGCCATGGTCGGCCGTGACCACGATCAGGGTGTCGGCCAGATCGACTCGATCCAGTGCCGTCTGGACTGCCTGCGCGAACGCGATGGTATCGGTCAGGGCGCGCCAGGCGTTGTTGGCATGATGGGCATGATCGATGCGCCCGCCCTCGACCATCAGAAAGAAGCCCTCCTCGCGCGGGGCCAGGCGATCAATGGCCAGCGCCGTCATCTCGGCGAGCGAGGGCTCGCCGGCGTTATCCTCCGGGCGGTCATGCTCGTATTTCATGTGCGAGGGCTCGAACAGGCCCAGCACGGGCCTGCCGTCATCCGGCAACGCCATCATCTGCTCACGATTCCAGACGAAGTGCCCGCCTTCGCCGCGTTCCTCCCATTCAGCGGTCAGATCGCGGCCATCGGAGCGATGTCCCTTGATCTCCGGATACTCCGGGTCGGCCCGCTCGATCGGCAGAAAGGCCCGTCTCCCGCCGCCCAGGGCGAGGTCGATGCCACGACCGATCGGGTATTCGACCAGCTGTCGGGCGATATCGTGGCAACCGGCTTCTCGAGCGCTCGGCGGCAGACCGGTATCCGTCTCCCAGCTTCGATCCGGTGAGCGGGCATAAAGCACGGCCGGCGTTGCGTGGGTCAGGCGCGTTGTCGTGACCACGCCGGTAGCCATATCGGCCAGAGCCGCCAGATCGAGCAGGGTGACGCGCTCGCTGCCGGGCTGGCTCTGACAGTCACCGCGCCGCGCGCGCTGGTCGACCGCAATGGCACCCGCGAAACTCTTTACACCCGTGGCCATGGCCGTCATCGATCCGGCCGAGTCCGGGGTTTGCTGATTGGTGTTGTAGGTCTTGGCCAGAGCAAGATGCTCGAAACGCTCGAAGACCAGGCTGTTCTCCTCACCCGGCTCGCCTCGGAGCTGACCGTCCAGGATGCGGGCCGCGGCAACGGTCGTCAGGCTGAGCCCGTCACCGATGAACAGGATCACGTTACGAGCCTCGGGCCGGGCATCCGAGAGCTGAGCTCGCCGCTCTTCGATCAGCTCGCGGCCATCACGGTACCAGTTTTCGGGGGTCTCTTCGCTGGCCCGCAGTGGCCCACCGAAGCTCGTGGCCAGGAGCAATCCCAGGCCGGATATCAGTATCGAATTCATAGCAACTATTCTACCGATCAAGACTACAATCCAGTGACAGGCCTGCGCGCGGACCGCTCGTCGTGTCTCGCTCGATCACTTCAAATCAGGTTGTCATTGAGCCTTGTGGCCGGGCATCACCCCGCTGGAGTGCTCCAGCAGGCAACGACGATGATTGGGCCGAATCACGGATTAATGTTTGTGGCTGTCCTGCGTTGCGCTACGTTGCCTGCGGGCGTTGTGTGGCCCGAAAGCGTGGGTGTCCTGCATTGCGCTGCCAAATGCAGCGCATTCGAATCATCCGCCCAGTGATTGCGAGGGCGTTGCTCGCCGGTTCTCATCCTCTGCCAGTGCCCGTTCAGTCGTGGAAGCGGTATCCGGACAGGCGGATGGCCAGTGGGGTTGTGCCGGCCAGTGCGGCTGAATGCGATCCAAATGGTTACCGGGTTGATATCAGAACAGTGGCTGCAATACAACCTATACGATTACTCGAACAGATCGATGAAAGGGATGCATCAACAGCTCGAACTCAGCTCCGGTACTGGAGTCTGCGCCAGAGCACTTCCATTGGACCGCGCTTGAATCGCTTCAGCCAGAGAAAGGCCAGCACGGCAAGGCTGATCTGGATCACGAAGGCCACGCCAACCATCTCTGCTCTCGAGAGTTTGCCGAACAAGGCAAAACCCCAGCCGAAGAACAGCGTAGTGGCGATGACGGTCTGTGTGAGGTGGACGGTCAGGGCCAACTGGCCGGCCGAGGCGAGCAGCCGATGGACGATCGTCTGGCCCATCCAGCGCAGGCTCAGGATCAGCAAGGCCGCCCAGCCCAGAGCGACCAGCAGGCGGTTGGCCTCGTAGGTCGCGCTCCAGAGGTAGTCCAGTAAAAACTCATCGTCGGCGAAACCGGTCTGTGCCCATTGCCGAGTCATGACGTGCGTCGCCAGGGCCGCCAGACCTGCGGCTGACAGCACGAGCAGATAGCTTCGGGTGCTGCACTTTCCTGTCAGGAAGCCATTGCGGTAAAGCACGATGCCCAGCAGAAAAGTCGCGCCGATGCTCAGGCGATAGTAGTCGGTGAAACCGAAGCTCAAGGCATCAACCATCTGATCCCAGAACACCTGGAAGGTTCGAGTCCAGCGATCGGCCTGCTGGACCCGTTCGACAAAACGGATAGCGCGTTCTCGTTCGATCGTGAGGCCAGGCGCGGCCGGGGAGTCAAGCCAGTCATCCAGGGCTTCTGCCTGCTCCGACTCCAGGGTCTGACCCTGGTCACGAGCGATCTGCAGTGCCGTCATTTCCTGGTACTCGACCTGCTCCGAATGACCGCTGAGAAGCTCCAGAACTGTGACCAGCGCCAGCAGGCTGATCGCGGCAATGACCAGCTTTCGAGACGACGCTCGCGCAAAGCCCCAGACCAGCAGCGCGACGATGCCGTAATCAAACAGGATGTCGCCGGGCATCTGCAGGAGCAGCACGTGGGCCACGCCGAAGATCGTCAGCCAGAAATAGCGCCGGTGCAGGGCCCAGGTGCAGTCCTGATTCAGCCGCTCGGCGCGTTCGATCATCATTGCCAGTCCCGCACCGAAGGTCAGACACAAAAGCCCGTGCATCCGTCCGTCGAACAGGGCGTCCTGGATGTAGAACACCAGCCGGTCGAGCCCTTCGTGGCCGCCAAAGAATGCAGGGTTGTAGAGTGCGTAGACCGGTCCGGCAAATCCGATGATGTTGATTGTCAGAATGCCCAGCACGGCCAGGCCGCGGACGAGGTCGAGCTCGATCATTCGATCTTGAGTGGGGGTGGGGGTTAGCGTCGTGATCATGGCGAGGCTCTTCGGGTCCAGTCGTTGGAGTGGCTGCGTTTCGGAAAGAAGTTCACGGTCGCCAGAACACGTCGGTCATTGCGGGCTCGTTCGCAAGGGAGGACAGAAACAGATGTAGATCATCGATGTCCTGCTCGGTCAGCTCTGCGAACCGATCCGAAGCAACCAGACTCATCAGCCCCAGGTGGCGACCGCCCAGCCCGCGACCGGTGCGAAGGATGGTCTCGAAGGTGTCTCGATCAATGGCTCGCACGATCGCCAGGTCGGGTGTGTTTCCGAACCAGGTATCGCCGCGCAGATCCAGTCCGTGGCATTCATTGCATGTGGTCATGGCCAGGTACTCGCCGCGGGCCCTGGCCGGTTCCCGATCCGGATCGACGCGCAATGGAGGGACCTGATCCGCCCAGTCTTCGTAATGAAGATTGTCCACGGTCAGGAGCTCCCAGCGCACTGCCCAGCCCAGGCGAGGCGACGGCAGCGCCTGCTCCCTGACCGGGGCCGATCGGAGGAAGGCGATCAGGTCGGCGAGGTCCTCGTCGCGCAGATGCGCAAAGTTGAACGACGGCATCGACACCAGGGCACGGTCGTCGGCGCCGACGCCCTGCCGGATTGCGGCTTCCAGAGTGGCGGCATCGTGTTCTCGGGCGTAGCGGGCCAGGTTCGGTGCGACGGCGCGCGCAGGCCACTCCCACTGTTCAGCGAAATCCCAACCCTGGAGTTGCTGACCGTGGCAGCCGAAGCAGCCGCGAGTCCGGGCGATATAGCGACCCCGCTCGATGCTGGCGGCATCGGTCGGGATCGGATGTTCGAAGGCCGGATCGTAGGTGACGTCGCGCAGCCTGGCTTCACTGGCGATCAACAGGCCGATCGCCAGCAAAGCAATCAGGCAGACCAGCGAAATTACAGCAATGACAAGCGTTCTCAAGCGCACATTCCCCGCCCAGACCTCATGGTCAACCCCTGTCCCGTTGCTGGGCAATCAGGTGACTGACGATCAGCCACTGCTCGCCCTGTCGTTCCAACAGCCGAAGGTGGTTGATCCGGCGTGGTACCATTTCGCTGCCGCCAGAGTTCAATTGGCCGTAACGGATGCGCCGACTGCGTACGATCGCGGTTGAATCGTTCAGAAAACGCACATCGATGTAGTCAAGTTCGTCGGACTCACCTGCAATGACGAAGTCAAGGCCAAAGATGAACGCCAGTCCTTCGCGAAGCTCGTCCTTGCTCTTGAATCGATCACCGAAAGCGTTGGTCCAGTCGGTGTTGTGCGCATAGTGCTGGACGGCCAGATCGGCATCGCGCTGATTCCAGCCCGCATTCCAGGACTCGAAGGCGGCCAGGATCTGCTGACGATCTTCGTCTGGGTTTGCGAACAGCAGGACGGGTGCGAACAGGATGAGCATGCAAAGCGCGCCGATTGATTTCATCCTTTGGTCCTCGTTGGCAAGGCAGGGTTTGAATACGATGCGGAACAGAGTCTCAGTCTGATTCGAATCGATCGCTGAAAAGCCGGGAGAATTCGAATGCCCCGATATCGACGCCGGGTCCGAGTTCCCTTCTCACTCTGACGAGATCGAAATCCCGCAGCACCCAGTCCAGTTCGACGGGGGGATTGGCGGTACCGGGCGGCGTATAGCCGGTGTCGATGCCCGGCGAGCCCTGGAGGAGAGAGAAGTCGCTATCGAGTTGAGGATCATCCGTGCTGTTACCGATATTAGCGCCACCGAAGCCAAGGGCGTTCTGGAGGATGTTGTGCAGCAGGTGATTGTTGCTGATGCTGCCGCCCGGGCCTGACATGAAGAGATCATAAGCACCGTTGTTCCAGAACACGTTGTTGGCTGCAACATTGCCACTGCCGTTGGGATTGAAGAGTTGGACGCCCGCGATGTTGTCGACGTGGTTGGCGACGTTGTTCACCACGGTGTTGTTGATGAAGTACGTCGCTCCCGAACCGTTGTCATCACGATCGACGACAGCGGTAAAGGCAAAATCCGTGCTGTTATCGTGGAACAGGGAATTGGCGATCTCCACTCGACCCTTGCTCGCGACCAGCAGGGCGGAGGCCCCGGCGGCGGACTCGTTGCCGACGAAGGCCACTCGATCGATGACGACGAGCCCGGCGTGATGATCTTCACCGAAGCCCTTGACATGAAGCCCGCCTGCGGGCAACTGGTCAGAGTTTGGATTTCCGGATTGGACGGTCAGATTGGCTACGGTGACGATGACGTTGCCATCACCGGCGGCAATCAGCAGGACCTGATTGGCGCCACCACCGTCCAACACGGTGGCAAACGCATTCTGAGTTCCACGCGTTCCTGAGCACTCGTCGTTCCAACCGCCGGTCATCGTCAGATGCCGTGCCTCGGTCGCCGCGTAGATGAAGCCGAGCCCAAGGCTGCCGTTGTCCTCGGTCGAATAGTGTCCGGGCTTGATTCTGATTTCGTCATGCTCGCCGTTGCTCTCTGCCTGCCACAAGGCAGACTGCAGCTCCATGGCGCTGCTGACGCAGAACACTTCCGCCATTGCCAGCGGTATTGACAGACCGATGATCGCTGCCAGAGCCAACGACTGCAGCCAAGGTGAATGGACCCGGCGGCGGTGTGTTTTGCTGGAGCGTCGATCGCTGCGATCCCGAACTTCCATCCAGGCAAGCGAAATGAAACGGTGCTCATCCATCCTTAAGGCCTCCTTCAAGTACGAGAATCGATGCCGAGGGCGGCAGACCGGGGCGAGCGATCAGGCGCCATATCGGGGGCTTATAGTGGCCGGGTCCTGTGCAGGGATGGCCTCCAGCTGAGTGCGGTTTCTATCAGCAGCAGCGGCAGAACGAAGGCCAGCCACTCGCGCGTGACGTTGCGCACCTCCTCACTCGGGATGAAACCCAGCAGCAGGGGGTCGAGTTGCCCGAGCACGCGAACCAGTACGAAGGCCAGGGCGATGCCATAGGTCCTCACGACGAATCGTGCGTGAACGTCGAAGGCACGGCGACGGGCGGCCAGCCAGGCGGCAGCGCCGAAGTAGAACCAGAGACCGGCAAAGATCATCAGCGGGACCCGACGCCCTTCCTCGCCGAAGGTCAGGCCGAGGTAGAACGCGCCGATCGCCGCCAAGAGAGTCGAGGTCAGATAGACGCGCCCGAGGGCGCGATGGAATCCGGGTCGCTTCGTTCGAAGGCGGGTGGAAAACTGCAGAATCGGGACGAGCAGCAGGGGCAGGGTAAACACCAGATGTGCGATTCTCATCGCCTCTTCGAAGGCGCCGAAATCGCTCCGATCCCGAGTCGCCGAATACACCAGTTCCGCGCCGACGAACACAAGCCCGGCCAGCAGCAGCAACCAGAGCAGTGTGATCCGCGCTATCTTCATGCAGTTCTCAGCCCATGAAAGCATGCATTCGGGTCATTTCTTCCCTTCAAGTTGGTGATCTCCGCGTTGCGAATCATCAGCTTTCCTCGCCCCTACTTCCGTTCAGCGCCTTCTCGCACTCCTCCCTGATAGAAAGGCCGGTCAGCGCGGAAAGTGAACACTCGCTTGTCGTCGCGTTGCCGTTCCGATTGAACTCCGCGGCCGAAAACTGCGTCGATGGCCCATGCCCGTTGATCGGCGAAACCCGGATCGCTCTGCAGTGAGCGCGCAGAATGGGGCCCCAGAGCGACGATCACGACTTGCTGAGCGAGCGAATCGATGCTTTTCGTTCGATTTCATCGATGACCGGCCTTTATCAATGAGAGCCCTGCATCGGCGTCGTCGAAGGGGAGAAACAGTCGGGTCGACTGAATGAACTGCCAGAGTGAATGAACATCCCATGAGAACCTCCGCTTCGCGGAGTGCTCACCGTCGTCGCCCTGGCGATCCGCGCTTATCGGTAGCTCAGTCCCGACGCTTCGCGCGTGCCATGGATCAGAGTTTTCGCGCGCAGTGGCGATCCGGGCCGGTCAGCGTGTTGATCTACGGAATCACCCTGATCATGACCTACATCCTGATCGCTCGCGCGATCGACCGTGGCGACTTGAGCTTCGGGTACATCCTGCTGCCCTTTATCTTCGAATATCTGCTGATGGCGTGGATCGGCGTGCTGCTGGCCCGAAGCTGGGTCAGAGAACCGATCTTTGTCGCGATCAGTGGTCGCGTGGGCATCGCCGCTGGCTGGACCATTGCACTGTTGACGCCCTATGTCCTGGTGCTCGCCTGGCAAGCGGTGTTCGGACTGGACCCTGATGCGGGCAGTCTTTCAGCATCATGGAAACGGTTTGTTGATTCTGGGATGGTCTGGGCCTGCGTGGCGCTAACGGTCGGACTGCTGATGGACACTTCTCGCGACGTGTCGGCGTGGCGCGTGTCCGGCGGTCCTTTTGTATGGCCCGCGACGCATCGCTTCGGGTTTCGACTCGCCGGATTGATTGCCGTCTGGTTTGCGCTGCCTTTCGTTATTGGTCTTTATGTTTTCGTCTCGTTGCTGCTGGCGATGGCGGGCCTTATCGTCGAACAAGGCGAGCCGCTTTCTGGCGAATTCAATCTGAGTTGGATGCTTTTCTTCTCGTTCATGGCAACCGATCTGCTGGTCCTCATCGTTGGCACCTGGCTGCATCGCCGGGAGCTCCGAATAGAACGCGATCTGTCCGCAAAACTCGAGGAATAGTCATGGTCCACAATCGAAGACCCCCTCACAGTATCCCTGTCAGGCCGCCCTCACTCTGGCGGAGCATCCTCGCCATTCTCGGCATGTCGACGTTGACCTTGTTTCTCGCCTTCGTCGGGACCTCGCTGGCGCTGAACGGTGTCAGCCAGATGAAGACCGTACTCAGCCTGAAGACGTCCGGAGTCGAAGAGATGGCGACGGTGATTCGAATCGATACCACGACCCTGACGGTGGGTGAAAACAATCGCCGGCAGATTATCTCGCTGCCGGTCATGGAGTTCGACTACAACGAGCGCCACCATGAATTCACCGCACAGGCCGTGCGGGGCGACCGGCTCTTCGAAGTCGGTGAGCAGGTCGCGGTGGTGTTTCCCGAGGGTGATCCAGATTCGGCGGTGCTGAGCGAATTTCGCAGCGCGGCCTGGGCCGTGCCTCTTGCCCTGGGCGTTGTCCTGTCGCTTAGTGCGCTCCCGTTCGGGTGGGCTGTCTGGGTCATGAGTCTTGCTGCGATCAAGAGCACTCGATGAACCAATAGCAGGCGGAAAGAGAAAGTGTCGAAGAGGTTCGTCTCGACTCTCAAGGCGTGACGCGTTCCCTCAGTGCGTGAATCTGCTCCAGCAGCAGATGGTCTGGAGGAAGCACATCGTATGCCGAAGTCAGGCTCTTCATGGCGTCACGAGCATCATTCGTTCGGCCAAGATCTGCCAGCATCTGCGCAAACCGATAGCGCGTTTCCAAAGCAAACTCGGAATTCGGGTTGTTCTGATCCTCGAATTCCAGCGCCTGCGTGAACATCGCCTGCGCTTCGTCGAATTCGCCCTGCAATCTGAGAGCGTTCGCAAGATAGGCCCTGATGCCGGCGCTCAGACCATGGTCGGCACCGAGTGACTCAAGACTGGTGGCAAGCGTGCGCCGACCCAGTACAACAGCTTCCTGAACGCGCCCAAGCATCACGAGCACTTCGACCCGGTTCATGCGATTCATGATGGCCAGGCTTTGTCCCTCGCCAAGTTCTGATTCGATCAGAGCGGCGTTTTCAGCCATGACGGCCTGGCCCTCCTCTAGTCGATCAAGCTCCACCAGACGATTGGCTCGATTGGTGCGTATGCTGAGCGTGAAAAAGTGGGTTGGACCGACCTCCTCCATGGCGACGCTGAGCACCTGTTCGAGCATGGCCAGCGATCGTTCGGGGTTGCCGGCACCCGACAGCGCGGTCGCCAAGGCGGTTGCGGTCATGATCCACTGCCGGCTGGTGTTGCCACGGCGCGCTTCGACTTCGGTCAGAGTGTCGTCCAGCAGCGCGACGGCTTCATCGTATCGACCGCGCTGCATATAGGCTTCCCCCAGCGAGGCAGCGGCACCCAGGCTGGTATTGTGGCTGGGACCGAGCAGGTCCACTGCACGGCTGAGTACGTCCTCCAGCAGCGGCAGGGCCTCGGTCAAGCGCCCCGTGGCAACCAGGACACTACTCAAGCGACCGACGAGGATGATGGCGGTCAGGTCGGCCGGAAATTTCTCCAGGGGCCGGAGTGCGATAGCGGCTCGAAGCTTCTCTTCTGCCAGGGCGTCATCGCCACGACGCTGCGCTGCGCAGGATTCGATCACCAGTGCGCCGAGGAAGGCGCGGTGATCCGATGGAAGGCGGCCTTCCGCAAGGGTTCGCAGCCTGGCAGCAGCTTCCTCAGCCCGGGCTGCATCCTGATCGCACCATTCCATCCCCTGTTCGATCAGGATCAGCGCTTCGGACTCCGGTACATCCACATCATCGCTAGCGAGCAGCGCCAGACTGTCGTCGAGCAGCGCCATGCCCTCATCGGCCCGCCCAAGATCCAGATAAGAGGCACCGACGACGAACTGCACCATGGCCCGCACGTAGGGCGGCTGACTGTCATCAAGCGCGAGCTGCCGCTGGGACTGCTCCAGCACGTCGATGATCCGCGCGTCCTGGCCGTGCGTGCCTTCGAACGATGCGCCCACCACGTCCTGAAAGAACTGCAAGGAGGCGCGCGCCTCCGCGGCGGCGCGCTGCTCTGCCTCCCTCGCGGTATTCGTCTGCCACCAGCCCGCGGTCGCGATCAGCACACCGACCACCAGGCTGGCCATCACCGCGCTCACGGCTGCGCGCCGACGTCTTCTGGCCGGTGCTTCGGAGATCGCCCTGAGCTGATCCAGGGCTTCTTCCATGCCGGGACGACCCGAGGGATGGGTGGCCAGCATCACGGCCAGCAGCGCCCGATAGTCCCGGGGCAGTGACGACAGATCCGGTGCCTGAGTCTGGCTCTGGATCAACTCGTCGATGTCCTTTCCCGTGAAGGGATAGCGACCGCTCAGGCAACGATAGAGCAGCACGCCCAGGCTGAACACGTCGGCGGCCGGCGTCAGCGCCCCTCCGGCCAGCACTTCCGGTGCGGTGCTCAAGGGTGACCCGGTCCGCGCCGGGGTGCCATGGCTGGACTCGGCGGCCGAGCCGAAGTCGAGCAGCAGGACGCGGCCGTCGGGCTCCACCAGTACATTGGCGGCCTTGAGATCACCATGGACCAGGCCGCGCTCGTGAATGGCCGACAGGGCGGACGCCAGCGCGCGTGCCAGCTCCTGCACGGCGGGATCGGGCAGGGTGGCGTCGCCGGCCAGCGCCGACTCGACCGACTGACCGTTGCTGAGCTCCATCCAGATCCCGGCGAAGTCGCCATCCGCCTCCGCTCCGAGAATCGCGACCACGTTGGGGTGCCGGACCTGGGCAAGGCGACGGGCCTCTTCGAGCCAGTCGGCTGCGCCCGGTGCGTCGGCGGGCAGGAGCTTGAGCGCGACTTCTCGCTTCAAATGGCCATCCCAGGCCCGATAAACTGTGCCGAAGGACCCAGCCCCAAGCTTCTCGAACACCTCCAAGGGTCCCCAGTGGAAGCTTTCGACAACGGATCCGCCTAGGGGAAGATTGAGGCGATCGAACAGATCGACCACGCGCTTCAGACGGCTCAGCTTCGATGGGTCGCTGTCGCTGCTGGCGGCAATCGCCTCCCAGTCGATCTCGTGGCGACTGCCCTGACTATTGCCCCGACTTTTGTCGTCATCCTTGTGGTCGCGGCTGTCGTGGCGATCGCTCATGGCGCGGGCAGATGCTCCGCCAGTTCGGCCAGCGCACGCTGGATCATCATGCGCGCGGCGTTGGGCGAGGCGCAGTCCAGCTCCTCGGCGATCGCCGCATAGTCCAGGCCGAGTTCGACGCGCAGGATCACGGCCGATCGTTTCGGTTCCGGGAGTCGGTTCACGGCGTTCTCAAAAACCTCCAGGTCCTCCAGTGCGGCAATCGTGTCGGTGCCCGGCGCCTGGTGGAAGCGAATACTGTCGGCCAGCACCAGGCGCTGGCGAGCGCGGGAGGTGCGGCGAATCTCGTCCTTGGCGCATGACAGGAGCACCGTGCGCAGGTAGGCGAGGAATGCCCCCGATCGCTCGGCATCGAAGCTCTCGAGGTTGTTAAAGGCCCGAACCATGGTGATCTGCACAAGGTCGTCGGTTTCCGAAAGATCGCGACCGGAGCGCGGCAGACGACCGCGAGCCCAACGCTTCAGGACAGGCAGGCAGCGGCGGGCCAGCTCGTCTCGCGCAGAGGATTCTCCTCGCGCTCCCCGTGCAAGGAGCTCACGCGTCGAGATCAATTCCGAGTTGCTGTCAGCCTCGCTCATGGATTCGCCCGTCGCTCAGGGGTGAGCCTTTTCGCTACATTACTCGGGGGACGGGCGATCAGCAACTGGCCAGCCGGCTTTGCGGCCGAGTGTTACCGGACGATTCGCATGTCCCGTTAGAGGCCGGGCCCGCGCGTTCCGATCGCCTTCCGGCCTTTCGCAGGACACGATCACGATGGAATCATCGATGACACTGACCCGCCCCTTGGCCAGCCTTCTTGTCGTAATGTTTCATGCCCCTTTTCAACTCGCTCCGAAGTGGGGTGCCAGTGAAGGATGGTGGATGGATTTGATCTGCGTCATCCCCTGTTTTCCGGGCCTGTGCGAAGATCATAAACGGGCCGCGAAGAGCGGTTGCAGTCCGAGGATCTCGGCTATGGGTGTCCTGTCCGGGCGATGGGGCTCCGGCCAGCTGATTTGAGAGGCCAGGATGAGAAATCAGCACAGTAGCAACCGGGAAGCGCACGCGCTCTGCTGCATTCTATGGATAGCACCCTGCTGATCATCCTGGTGTTCGGGTTCCTGATGAGCCTGATTGCTGTCGTTGGTGGACTGTTCGTCTTTCTGCCCGAGGCTGTCCTCAAGCGTTGCCTCAAGCCCATGGTGGCGTTTGCCGCTGGCTCGCTGCTTGGCGGCGCGCTTCTTCTTCATCGCAAGCGCCGATCTTGTTCCAGAGGTGAAACGAGCCGAACGGCTCCGAGAGACCTCGATCCGGTTCGTGTTCTTTGTGTCGGGAGTCACCCTGCTGTATCTGGCGACCCTCTGATACGTCCCGCCCCGGGCGCCGGCTTCGATCGAGAGAAGATCGCGGTACTTCCCCCGATCGCCAGCCGAGACTCGGCAACGAATGGCGAACAACGCGGGACACCCAGCCAATCGAGCCCTCCAGTCCTGGGCGTCCGCGCCAGCATCCGGATACAGCTCGCCACGTTGTCGAGCATCCTTGCGCCAGTTGTACAGGGTGGCTTCCGAGATCCCTTCCTCGGCCGCCACTTCCCGGACCGATCGGTTATGCGGCGGGCAAAACTTGGCCAGCACCGCCTGTCTGCGTTCGTCCGACTATTTCACTGTCAGCTCCAATCCGACCCCTGTTCGAGACCATTCTAGAGGAGGCGGTCGAGTCGGCCGAGGGAACTGCCCCCTCGGCCGCTCACAGAACCCGGCGTGAGCCTCTCGACTCACCGGGCTCTTGTTGCTCCAACCACAAACTCGCCGCGGCCGCTCCAGTGAGCAAACAACG
>Ga0208623_100241_pt1 | contig 57874 bp, 50 predicted proteins | sample HotLakConsUCCL28_FD_184737 | JGI IMG/M metagenome (GOLD analysis project Ga0208623, IMG submission 184737) | Hypersaline microbial mat communities from Hot Lake, Washington, USA - Hot Lake Consortium UCC-L28 (SPAdes) (version 2) ...
GAGCGATATCGAACGTTGGAACTGGGTCATGGCAATTTTGAACCGTAAGTCGCTGAATGTAGGCTAATAATGACCCGCGGCCTTCTCAAAACCTGAGAAACACTGAGACACGACGCTAATCAGGAAAGGGTAAAGGGACAAAAGGTCGCGATCTAGGCCAGGCAGGGCCCCCTCGAGCCCCTTCAGCCCTTTAGCCCTTCAGCCCTTCAGCCATTCAGCCCTTTAGCCCCTTCGCCCCTTCGCCCCTTCGCCCCTTCGCCCCTTCGCCCCTTCGCCCCTTCGCCCTGAACCCATATTCGTAAAACAATTGTTATACTGCGGCTTTCCATTCCTGGAGAACCGCCATGCACAAGAAGCTCAAGGTCACGGCCATCGGCAACTCCACCGGGGTGATTCTGCCGAAGGAGCTGCTGGAGAAGCTGCGCGTGGGCCGTGGGGATGAGTTGATCGCCACCGAAACCCCGGACGGAATCCTGCTCTCGCCCTACGATGCCGACTTTGCCGCGCAGATGGACGTGGCCGAGCGGGTGATGCGTCGACGTCGCAATCTCCTCAAGAAGCTGGGAGAGTGATCATGGAAGAGCCGGCCTGGATCTCTCTGGAGCTCGCAACGGCGATCCATGAGCGACAGCTTGCAGAGCATGGGGGGCCGCACGGGATTCGCGACGAAGGGATGCTCGAGTCCGCGCTGGGGCGCGCTCGGCATCTCTACGCCAGAGCGGAAACGTCGCCGGATATTCCCGCCCTGGCCGCCGCCTATGCCTATGGCATCGCGCGAAACCATCCGTTCGTGGATGGAAACAAGCGCACCGCGGCTGTACTGTGCGAAGTCTTTCTGGAGCTGAACGGTTTCCGCCTGGTGGCCGAAGACAGAGACCTGTACCCGGTTTTCATGGCCCTGGCCGCCGGCGAGCTCGAGGAAGATGCGCTGGCCGATTGGCTGCGCTCGGCATCCCGGCCCGAGCAGGTCAGCGAGAGTCGGGCCCGCTACGCCTGACCTTCGGATTCAGGCGTCGGCACCGCGGCGGCTTTTCCCTTCGCCATCGCCCTGACTTCCGACAGGATGTCGGCCTCGCCGGTTCGGATCAGCTCGGGAAACCGCCGACGGCAGGCCATCCACGTCGCGCCGATGACCGCGCAGTAGACCGTTCCCATCAGCAGCGCGTAGCTGAACAGGTCGACGGCCTGGCCGATCCAGGGTGGGAAGCGGATGCCGGCCAGGCCGAAGACGAACGAGACGAGCGGCCCGAAGATGCCGATCTCGACCATCAGCAGCACCATGATGAAGACGATGACCTTGAACGCGATGAACTGCTTGAGCAGGTGCTTCAGCGCTTCCGGCCAGCGTTTCGAATAGCACAGGGCGGCCACCGCGATCGCCAGTCCGGCGGCCAGGGCCAGCGAGTCGGCGACCGCGACGAGGAAGCTGCCGAACAGGGTCCAGGTCGGCGCACCGGCCATGACGACGACCTCGCCGCCGGCCATCTTGCCGACCAGGGCAGAGAGGGTCATCAGGACCGCGCCCGGGATCAGGGTTGCGGCCAGCCAGGGGAAATCGTCCGGGCCCGGCTGGCGCGGGCCGAAGAGATACTTTCGAAAGACCAGCGCGAAGGCAAAGGCCATCAGCAAAGCCGAGGCGTCCAGAACGCCCCAGACGGCAAGATCGGCCGTCGACCACTCCACCACCGAGCCGCCGACGAGGCAGGCCGCGGTCAGGCCGGCAATCGCCCAGCGCGGATTCGGACCGAAGACTTCGTTGAGCCGGTCGTCCTCGCGACTTCGGTTGAAGGCCCGCTCGAGCGCCGGGAGCATGTCGGAGGCACTGTCGGCGACTATGCCGAGCAGGCGGCGGATGGAATACATCCTCGCATTATTGGCGATTCAGACGCCGCTGATCAGGACCCGGGAGCGTCGTCCACGATGGCCTCGAAGGCTCTGGCCCAGAGCGGCTTCCAGACCGTCCAGAGATGACCGCCTTCGCTGTTGATCACCCGCTCCTCGGGCAGTTCTCGCGCCAGCAGACGATTGCCCGGCGCCATGCGGTCGGACCGGCCCCAGGCCAGCCAGACCGCCAGTTCGTCCGGGAATCCGTCCTGGATGCAGCGCCAGATGGCAACTTCGTGCTCTCGCCCGGCGCCGCCCGGGGTCCACTGGTCGAGCGGACCGGCCGCTTCGACTTCGTCGAGGATGTCCTGATCGCCCAGAAACGGCGCCAGCGCGATGATGCCGGCGATGTCCTCATCGCGGGTTCGGCACCAGTAGAGCAGGCTGCCGAAACCGCCGAGCGACGGACCGCTGAGCCAGATACTGCGGTAGCCCCGGGCCCTTGCCGGCGCGATGATGTCGGCTTCGATGCGATCGACCACGCTGCGTTCGCGGTAGTAACCCATGTGGGCATCGACCGCGACCGCGTCCCAGGCGAGGCCGGAGTCGGCCAGTAGCTCGATGATGCCGGAGCGCTCGAACTGCTCGGGCGAATCACCGGCACCCGGCAGCAGCACGATCAATGTTTCCGAGGGCGCGTCGCCGACGTGCCATTGGGCCGGAATCGGCACGTCGGTCGGCTGCAGTGGCGCGCAGGCGCTCAAGGTCAGCGCCAGGGCGATCGCGATCAGGCCAGGACCGCTGGGGCGGCGATGGGGAGTGGTTTCATTCGACATACCGATCGCGGCCGGAGGGCCGCTCCCACAAGCCGGCCGGGGCAGGATCGCGGCCGGAGGGCCGCTTCCACAGAGGCTTCCACATGCCCGGTCAGTCCGAATCGGGCGCTTGGGCGCGCTCCAGATAGCGGAAGAAGTCCGAGTCGGCCCGCAGCATCAGGGTGCTGTTGGCGCCCAGCGCGCGGTAGTTCTCCAGGGTCCGGAAGAACGAGTAGAACTCCGGGTCCGCACCGAAGGCTTCGCCATAGATCCGCGTGGCCTCGGCGTCGGCCCGGCCGCGGATTTCCTCGGCCTCCTTGGCGGCCTCGGAGCGGATGCGCTGCAGGTCGCGCTCCATGTTGCCGAGGATTTCCTGGCTGCGGCCCCGACCCTCGGAGCGGAAGCGTTCGGCGATCGACTGGCGTTCCGCGGTCATGCGGCTTTCGACCTGGCGGCGGACCGAGTCGATGTAGTTGACCCGCTTGATGCGCACGTCGTCGAGCTCGATGCCCAGTGCCGGCATCGAGCTGCGGGCGCGCGAAAGAACCTCCTGTTCGAGCAGCTCGCGACCGAGCTTGGGCTGCATTTCGAGATTGACGTCGCTGCGCTCGGCCAGGGCCGGGTCGTCGAGGTCATCGGCGCTGACGTCCCAGTCCTTCGAGCGCACGATTTCCTCGAGCTCGGTCGACGAGACCATGTCGCGTACGACCGAGTCGATGATGTCGTCGAGGCGCGTGCGCGCACCGACTTCGTCACGAACGCTGGTCAGGAACAGCAGCGGATCGGAAATGCGCCAGCGCGCGGTGGAGTCGACCAGGATGAACTCTCTCCCCAGGGTCGGAATCTGGGTCACGTCGCCGTCCCAGACCAGCAGACGCCGGTCGAAGTAGCGCACGTTCTGCCACGGCAGCTTGAACTTCAGCCCGGGCTCGGTGATCACGTCGGCCTTCGGTTCGCCGAACTGCACGATGATGGCCTGCTCGGCCTCATCGACGGTGAACAGGACGAAGTTGCCGGCGACGATCAGGATGATGGCCGCAATGGCCAGCGGAAAAATCTTCATTGGCTACCCCCGGCCGACGGCGTCCGGTTGAGGTCGAGCAACGGTAGCGGACCGACCTGCCCGTCCTGAACGACCAGCACCTGGCCGATCCCGGGCAGCACCTCACCGAGCGCTTCCAGGTAGAGCCGCGAGCGGGTCACGGTCGGCGCGCGCTGGTATTCCTCGAGGACCGCGGTGAAGCGCGCGCTTTCACCGAGCGCCCGGTTGACGCGCTCGGTCGCGTAGCCTTCGGCGGCGGCCACCGTCCGCAGGGCCGCGCCCTCGGCATTCGGAATCTCCTGGTTGACCCGCTTCTGGGCCTCGTTGATCATGCGCTCGCGCTCCTGGCGAGCCTCGTTGACCTCGTTGAAGGCCGGCTGGACCGCAGGCGGCGGGACCACGTCCTGCATTTCCACCGTCGAGATACGGATGCCGGCGTCGTAGCCGTCCATCAGCTCCTGGATCTCTTCACGGGCGCGCTGCTGGATTTCGACGCGGCCGATGGTCAGCACCTCGGAACCGAGCATGTTGCCGACGATGCGTCGCATCACCGACTCGGAGATATCGCGCAGGGTCCGCGTCGGCTCGCGCATCCGGTAAAGGAACTTGATCGGATCGTCGATCCGATACTGGACCACCCACTCGACATCGATCATGTTGAGATCGCCGGTCAACATCAGCGACTCGTCCTCGAATGGCTCGGTGCTGTAGGCGGTCTGACCGCTCGACCGCGCTCCCGTGGTGCGGAAACCGAACTCCTGCTTGAGCACCCGCTCGGTGGCCACGAACTGCACCTGATCGACCCCGAACGGGATCTTGAAGTGCAGGCCGGGATCGTTGATGCCGATGACGGCACCGAAGCGCTTGACCACGGCGCGCTCCTCGGGCTGGACGGTGTAGAACGACGACATGGCTCCCGCGATCAGAGCAAGCACGACGATGGCCCCGCCCACGACCCGGCCCGCTGAACCCCCCTTCTTCTTGAACACGGCGCTCAGATCGGGCGGCCCCTGGCGCCCGTTGCCGCCCGACTTGATCGATCGACTCATTGCAGATGCCCCAACGTGAGAACAAGCCCGGAGTGTAACGCCATCGCCGTGATCATGACAGGCAGCGCAGCGCGTGTCCGGCCAGACTCTTGCCCGCTTCCTGCATGGTCAGATGGGTCTCGTCAGCGCCGGCTTCACGGATCAGATCAGCCTCGTCCTCGTACAGGGCGTGCGCGATGATCGGTCCGGCAAAGCCGCGCTGACGCAGCTTGCGCGCGGCGATCAGCTTGGCTTCGAAGTCGTCCATCGCCAGGACCGCCACCTTGAGGCGACCGAGATCGACCGAGCGCCAGAAATCGGTGTCCTCGGCATCGGCGAGGACGACATGCCGTCCGGCCTGTTCATGTTCGGCGACGCGATAGGGGTCGGCGTCGAGGCCGACCAGATCATCCACTCGCGGCTTGAGCTCGAGGAAGGCCGCCGTCCCCGTGCGCCCCATCCCGAAAACCAGCCCCTGGGTGTTCCCGAGGTCGGGCGGTATCTCATCCGGATGGGCCGTTTTCGATTCGAAGCGCACCAGCAGGGTCTCGAGCTGCTCGAACAAGCGGTGGGCGGACCGGTTCAGCGGCGCGGCCACGGTGAACGAGAGGGCAACCGTCAGCGCCAGCGGCACCATCCATTCACCCATCATCGGAACGCCGGAGGCCACGATCAGCCCGAACTCGCTGTAGGCCGCCAGGCTCAACGCGCCGAGGAAAGCGTTGCGGGCACGCAGCCGGAACAGGGCCAGCACCAGGAAGAACAAGGCACCTTTCAGCGGCAGGATAACCACCATACTCAGCGCGAACAGCCAGTCGTCGAGCCCGGGCAGACCGGACATGCCGATCTCGAGGAAGAAGCCGACCAGGAACAATTCCTTGAGGCTCCAGAGCGACTCCGACAGCTCGGAGGAACGCCGATGGGTCGACAGCAACAGCCCTATCAGAAGCGCCCCGACCTCGGAACTCAGGCCCATCATCTCGAAACCCGTGCCGCCGATGACCAGCGCCATCAGCAAGCCGACGAGCATCAGCAGCTCGTCGTGGCCGGTGCGGTCAAGCAGCCAGTGGAGGATCGGTCGCAGCAGCGGCAGGGCGAAGACCAGCAGGGCCCAGATCGTCGGCGACTTGCCGCCCCAGATGCTGAGCACAACCAGCGCGACCAGGTCCTGGATGATCAGGATGCCGATGGCGGTGCGGCCGTGGAACGCGGTCAGCTCGCGCTTGGCTTCCAGCATCTTGGCCGCCAGCACCGTGCTCGAGAACGCCATCGCGATGCCGACCAGCAGCGAGATATTCCATCCCAGATCCAGAAAGAAGTGCAGGCCCGGCGTGAACACCGCCACGGTGATCGCGAAGTGGAGCAGACTGCCGCCGAGCACGTGCGGCTGGACAATCTGGCGGAGCTTGAGCTTCAGGCCAACAGTGAACAGCAGCAGCAGAACGCCGAGGTGGGCCAGATAGTGCAGCACATCACCGGTGAAATCGGGCAGCAGACCGAATCGCTGACCGAACCAGTTCAGGCCGAAGCCGGCGGCGAGGAACCCGACCAGCGGCGGCAGGCCGACCTGCCTGACGGCCAGGCCGCAGAAGAAAGCAAAAGAGAGGCAGAAGAGTTCGAGCACATCGGGTCCGACAAGGCTTGCTGACCCAAGGTGTTTTAGCAGAAAGCGCGCGTCATCGCCAGACCGATCCCGGTCAGACTACTTTCCCGGGGTTGAGCAGGTCGTCCGGATCGAGCGCCTGCTTCAGCCGCCGCATCAACTCGACCTTGAGCGGCTGTCCGGCGACCAGTTCGTCGCGGCGCAGGGTCCCGATCCCGTGCTCGGCGGCGATCGAGCCGCTGAAGTCACGAACGAGATCGAACACGATCCGGTTGCAGGTCGATTCCTGCGCTCTGAATTCGTCGCCGGACAGAGCGGGCGGCTGGCTGAGGTTGAAGTGCAGGTTGCCGTCGCCAAGGTGGCCGAAAATGCAGGGTCGAATGCCCGGTACGGCTTCGGCCAGCGCTTCGACCGCGCGCGCGACGAAGTCCGGAATGCGTCCGACCGGCACCGAGATATCGTGCTTGAGGCTGACCCCGCCGCTGGCCTGCGCCGCCGAGATGGACTCGCGCAGCCGCCACAGTTCGGCCGCCCGGGCCGGCTGATCGGCGACCACGACATCACCGGCGATCGATGCATCGACGGTCGCCTCCAGCGTCTCGAGAACCGCGTCTTCCAATCCCCGGCCAGGCAGCGAGCTGTCGGCCTGGATGAGCACGTACCAGGGCCAGGGTCGATCGAACGGGTCGCGCGCATTCTCGAGGTGATCGAGCACGAAATCCATTGCCAGGCGCGGCATGAACTCGCAGGCCGACAGGGTTTCCCCGAGGCGGCGGCGCAGTTGCGCAAGCAGATCCAGTCCGTCCTCGAGACTTTTCGTGGCCGCCATCGCGGTGACCTGCTGCGCGGGCCGGGAGACCAGCGCGAGCGTCGCCGCCGTGATGATGCCGAGCGTGCCTTCGGCGCCGATGAAGAGCTGCTTCAAGTCATAGCCGCTGTTGTCCTTGCGCAGCGGCGACAGCTCGCTGAAACAGCGGCCGTCGGCCAGAACCACTTCGAGCCCGAGCACCTGACGGCGAGTGTTGCCGTAGCGAATGGTCAGATTGCCGCCGGCGTTGGTGGCGATCGTGCCGCCGATCGTTGCTGTCCCTTCGGACGCCAGACTGACCGGATACATGAGGCCATGGGCCGCGGCCGCCTCGCGCACCGCCGCCAGGCTCAGGCCGGCCTCGACGACCATGCTGGCGTCGGCCGGGTCGATCGATCGAATGCGGCGCATCCGATCGAGGCTGACGATCACTTCGCTGCCATGCGCCGCCGCGCCGCCCCCGACCAGGCCGGTATGGCCGCCCTGCGCGATGATCGGGACGCGCTCTTGCCGGCAGAAACCGACCAGACGGGACACCTGTTCGACCGATTCCGGCCTGGCCACGGCCGCGGGTCGCGAGTCGAAGCGCCCGCGCGGTTCGGAGACATAGCGATCGATGTCGTCTTCCGGCCCGAGCACCGCGTCGATGCCGAGCAGCGCTCTCAGATCGGCAATCAGCATTTCGATCGCCTCGAGCCGGGATCGGATCAGGGTTCTTCGTTGTCGATCTCGGGGTCGAGTCCATAGACCGTCGAACCCCCGATCGCATCCTGATAGAGCATCACGAACTCGAACCGGCCCTTCTCGGTGTAGGCGTCGGTAACGGTCAGGGTATCGTCGGGCGACCGGGTCGTGGAGACCTCGGCGGTCAATTGACTGTCCGAAATGGCGTTTCTGAAGCCGATGCCGTAAAGCCGGAAACCGGCCGCGGCGCTGGTGGAGTCGAGCGTCATCGTGACGGTGGAACCTGCGGCCGTGATTCGGTAGGGACCGGCCGGATTCAACAGTACTCGATAGGGCGGCTCGGAGCCGTGGATGGAAACGTCGACCCGGGTCCGGGTGGGCTCGTTATCGCTCATGCTTCAGGTTCCCTTCTGGTGGTGTGGATGGATGATCGTCGGTCGATCGGATTCTACAGGCATCAGTCCAGCGCCGATCCGACCTGCGCGCGCATCGCGCTGATGCGCTGCTCCAGAACGAAGAGCTCCTCTTCGTCCGGCTGTCCGAGACGGGCCAGATCGGCCCGAATGAGCAGATAGCGAATGGCGTTGCGCTGGCGTTCCGGTACCGCGTTCAGTCGTTGTTCGATCCGGCGCAACGCGCCCGTCAGGTCGACCGTCTCCCGGTGGTCCAGCCGCGCGGCAAGATCCACCGCGAGCTCGGCGAGGGCGAAGAAATGGGCGTCGAAGACCTCGCGCCCGGCAAGCGTTTCGACGACTTCATCGAAGCTGGCCCTGGCGAAGGCCCGGGCCTCGGCAGTGGTGTCACCCACCTGGAGCCGGGCCAGGGCGTGGCGCGCCGGCAATTCGACCTGCTGCTGCGGGTCCAGACCGAGTTCTTCGGCAGCAAGCCGGGCCGCTGCACCGAGCTCGAGCATGACCGCAGCCTGTTCGGGCTGATCAGCAATCAGTCCGGCCCGGAAGAACGCCAGACGCGCCAGCTGGGCCTGACGCCGGGGCTGGGTCGGATCGACGGCCACGTCTTCTTCGGCCAGCGCGATCGCGGCGCGCAGCTGCTCGGCAGCCTTTTCCGGGCGGTCCAGAAACATCGCCTGGTAGGCCAGAATCAAGCGGAAATTGATTTCAAGCCGGCGCCGCCGCGCGTGCTCCGGCGCCCGATCCCGCTGGGCATGGACCAGCTCGAGGGCCTGATTGGCGTCGTTCCAGGCCGCGACCGGCTGGCCGATCGCGTTCCGGACCCGGCTCATCCAGGACAAGTTGTTGGCCAGGCTCAGCACGGTGTCGATGTCGTCCGGGTCAAGGAGCTCGCGCCGGTACTCGGCCGCGCGCTGAAAATTCTCCAGCGCCGAGGACCAGTCGGTGCGCGCCTCGGCGAGCGTGCCGAGATTGCTGTAGGCATAGCCTCGTTCCTTGCCCGCGCGCTGGCGGTCGTCGGTCGCGGCGGCGAAAGCCTCGGCCGCGCGCCGATAGGCTTGCCAATGCGTCTCGGTGCGATCGAAATCGCGCTGGCGGTAGCTGATGTGGCCGCGCCAGAATGCGATCTGGCCGGCCTCGAAATGCAGCTCGGCCAGCTCGGGCTCGATCCGATCGGACCAGGGCTCGAGCAAGGCAGCGGCTTCGGTCAGGGTTTGCCGGGCCTGCTCGAACTGTTGCCGGCTCGACTGGACCTCGCCGAGGGTCCGCAGCGCGCGAGCCCGGCTCAGTGCGCTCTCCGGGTCATCGGTCCCACTGCGCGCGGTGAGGTAGGCCAGCGCCTCGCTGCCGATCTCGTCGAGCAGATCGAGCCGGCCCAGGGGCCGCAGACGTGTGGCGAAATCACCGAGCATGAACTGGATCAACTCCTCGGCGTCATTGCGACGCTGCTCGGCCAGGGCCCGCGCCTGTTCGGCTTCGATCCGTTCGAGTCGGGCCTGGTTCATGCCGTACAGGGCCAGGGTCAATCCCGCAACGAGGGCCAGTGCGACCACCGCGGCCGCCGCACTGGCCAGGGCATGGCGGCGAAGAAAACAGCGAGCGCGGTACCAGCGGCCATCGCCGAGGGCGGCCACCGGCTCACGCCGGAGCCAGCGCCGCAGATCGTCGGCCAGCGCGACTGCCGAATCGTAGCGCTGGTCGCGGTCGGTGGCCATGGCCTTGAGCGCGATCGCGCGCAGCTCGGCCGGAAAACGTTTGAGCGAGGATTGGCCGGCTTTGTCGTTCGGTTCGGAAGTCCGACTTCGGGTGCCGAGGCTGCGCTCGAGGTCGATACGGGCTGCCGTGCTGTCGAAGCCATGCTCGACGGCGGCCCGCGGGTCGGCCAGGCGCTGCAGGCATTCGGCCAGCACCGCCCCGAGCGCATAGATATCGGCCCGGAGGTCGACCCCGCTTTGCTCCGGCTCGATCTGCTCTGGCGCCATGTAGGCGCGGGTTCCGGCACGGTAGTACCTGGCCCTCGGATCGTGCGCATCCGCACCCTTGCTGATCGCCACGCCGAAGTCGATCAATTTGGGCTGAGCCAGACCGTCGACCTCGCTGACCAGGATATTGAGGGGTTTGATATCGCGGTGGATGAGCCCGCGCTGGTGGGCGTGCTGGACGCCATGACAGATCTCGATCAACAGCTCGATCAGCGCCGGCAGACTCAGGCGGTGCTCATCGAGGAATTGATCGAGCGGTGCGCCCGGCACGTATTCCATGGCGAAGAAAAGACCGCCCCCCGGAAGCCGTCCGGCGTCGAAGATCTGCGCAATCGCCCGGTGCGAAAGCTGGGCAAGCGCCTGCCGCTCGACCTCGAATCGGGCCTCGGCCAGGCGCGAGCGGCTGGCCGGAAGCATGACCTTGATCGCCACTTCGCGCTGCAGAGGTTCGAGCTGCTCGGCCAGCCAGACCACGCCCATGCCGCCCTGACCGAGCGGGCGTTTGAGCCGGAACGGACCGATCGCCTGGCCCGGATGCCAGTCGGCGAAATGGTCAGGCAGACTATCCCAGTCGGCCACAAGGGTGGCCGGTCGGGTCAGCGCGTCGGTGCGATCGCCACGATCGCTCACGGGGACGAATGAGCCATGTTCCATCCAGTGGTCCGACCCGGATCGGGCCGTTCTGCGACAGAGTGCAGGTTACCAATTTCGGTGCGAGGGCGACAAGCGACCCGATTTGCCACAGCCCGGTAAATATCGCAGACTATCGCTCCGATAGAAAAAGATGGTCCCTGGCGCCCGAGTCGGAGGGATGACAACATGCGAACGCTTCTCGGGGCTGCTTTCGGTTATCTCGCCTTCGCGCTCATCGCGGGTGTTGCGCTGTTCGCCCTGACTTCGTGGGCGGACCTGGAGACTCTGGTGGCCTCCGGACAGCGGCAGATGCCGGCACTGTGGATGGTGACCGGACTGTTCGTCGCGGGCGGCGCGGGCGGCATTGCCGGGAGGATTGCGGCCCGGGTGGGTGACCGCTCCGAATCAGCCCTGCTGGTCGGTCTGGTCGTGGCCATCCACGGCCTGAGCCTGTTGTCCGGCAGCGGGCCCGGGCCCGACGCGGTGCCGGTCGGACTGATGTCCACACCGGAGTTGCTGAGCATCCTTGAAATGCCCGAGTGGTACCGACACTGTCTCCCCTTGTTTGCAGCCGCCTTCATCGCCTACGGTGGCTATCTGCGCCAGGGCTACTGATCGCTTGACGCGGTCCGGGGAGGCTGGATAATTCAGGGGGCCAGGGACCTGTTGCGTCAGGCCTTAAACTCGGATCCGGCAGTAGGGATCCGCAATCGGAGCGAACGATGTCGAAAACCGAATCCAGCATGCTTGCCCTGGGCACCCGCGCCCCCGAATTCGCACTCAGGGATACGGTCAGCGACCGGATGGTCCGATTCGGCGACATCGCCGGAACGCATGGCACCCTTGTCATGTTCATCTGCAACCACTGTCCGTTCGTCAAGCATGTCATCGACGAACTCGCCACCCTGGGCCAGGACTACCTCGAGCACGGGATCGGCATGGTCGCCATCAGCAGCAATGACGTCACCGGCTACCCCCAGGACCGGCCGGAGCGCATGAAGGAACTGGCCAGGGAAATGGGCTTCGGGTTCCCCTACCTCCATGATGAGACTCAGGAGACCGCGCGCGCCTATTCGGCGACCTGCACGCCGGACTTCTTCGTCTTCGACGCCAACCGATCACTCGTCTACCGCGGTCAGCTCGACGACTCCCGGCCCGGTAATGGCATTCCGGTCACCGGCCGCGACCTTCGCGCGGCTTTCGATGCCCTGCTGGCCGGCGAAAACGTCTCCGGCAATCAGAAGCCGAGCATCGGCTGCAATATCAAGTGGAAAGACAGCTGAACAGTCCGGCTGTCTGACCCTCCGTCGGCGACAGGTCGAGTGCCGATCAGTCCTGGCGTTCGGTCACTTCGAGCAGATGGAACCCGAACTGGGTCTTGACCGGCCCCTGGACTTCCTTGATCGGCGCACTGAAGACCACCTCGTCGAATTCCCGGACCATCCGACCGGGGCCGAAGCTGCCCAGGTTTCCACCGTCGCGACCCGAGGGACACTGCGAGTGCTCCCGAGCCAGCGTCGCGAAATCCTCTCCGTCGGCGATGCGCGTTTTCAGGTCCTGGCACAGGCTTTCGTCCTTGACCAGGATATGGCGTGCGGCTGCTTTGGCCATTGAATAGCTCCTTTCGGTTGGTTTGATGTTCCAGTGAGAGACGCTTCGCGCCGAAATCTAACGGCTCTCGCCGGTCAGGTATCCGAGGCGCTCGAGCTTGAGAAGGATTTTCTGGACCGCTTTGTCCGGTGCGGTGCTGCTGGTGTCGATGCTCAGATCCGGCGATTCAGGCACCTCGTAGGGGTCGGAAATGCCCGTGAATTCCTTGATGAGGCCGGCGCGAGCCTTCTTGTACAGCCCCTTGCGATCGCGGCGTTCGCAGACGTCCAGCGGCGTGGAGACGTGGATCTCGACGTAGCCGCCGAGCGGCCTGATCATGTCGGCGACCTGCCGCCGCGTCGCCGCATAGGGCGCGATCGGCGCGCAGATCGCGATGCCGCCGTTCTTGGTGATCTCGCTGGCAACGAAACCGATGCGCAGGATGTTGAGGTTTCGATGTTCCTTCGAGAATCCGAGCTCGCTGGATAGATGGTGCCGAACGATATCGCCGTCGAGCAGCGTGATCCGGCGCCCGCCAAGCTCCATCAACTTGGCCTGGAGCGCATTGGCGATGGTCGATTTGCCGCTGCCGGACAGGCCGGTGAAGAACACCGTGAATCCCTGCTGGGAACGGGGCGGATGCGTTCGGCGCAGTTCGGCGACCACTTCAGGGTAGGAAAACCACTCCGGAATCTCGAGGCCTTCACTCAGGCGTCGCCGCACTTCGGTGCCTGAAATCCGGCGCACCGGCTCGCCCTCCTCGATTTCGTCGACCGGAACGTACTGGGCCCGGTTCTCGGCGTACTGAAGCTCCTGGAACGGCACCATCTCGATGCCGGTCTCCGCTTCGTGGGCCCTGATCAGCTCCTGGGCATCGTAGGGGCCGTAGTACGGATCGCCGGAGCCGGGCCGGCGCGGGCCGGCGTGATCGCGGCCGACGATGAAGTGGGTACAGCCGTGATTGCGGCGGATCAGCGCATGCCACAGGGCCTCGCGCGGGCCGGCCATGCGCATCGCCAGGTTGAGCAGCGCGAGAAAGGTGGTCTGCTCCGGATAGCGAGCGAGAATATGTTCATAGCAACGCACGCGCGTGTAGTGGTTGACATCGTTGGGCTGAGTCAGGCCCACCACCGGGTGAATCAGGAGATTGGCCTCGACCTCGCGGGCGGCTCGGAAAGTCAGCTCCTGGTGAACCCTGTGCATGGGGTTGCGGGTCTGAAACGCGACGATCCGCTCCCAGCCGCGCCGGGCAAATTCGGCCTTGAGCGCTTCGGGCCCGTAGCGCAGATGGGGGAAATCGTAGTGCAGGGGCGGCTGCACGAGCTGGACCGTGCCGCCCAGGTACCAGGGATGACTGCGCTCCAGCAGCTGCGAGACGCCCGGATGACCGACATCGGTCGTGCCGAATACCTTCTCGGCCTCCAACCGCCGATCGGGCTGCCAGATGTCGCTGACTTCCAGCGTCGCGAGCAGCACGCCCTCAGGATCACGCAGGCCGACCACCGCGCCCTTGTCCAGCCGCCTGGCGAAAGTCTCCGGGACATCGAGCGTGATCGGCATCGGCCAGAGCGCGCCGTCGGCCAGGCGCATGTTCTCGATAACGGCCTCATAGTCGGCCTGGCCGAGAAATCCGGTCAGCGGGGCGAAACCGCCGTTGGTCAGGAGCTCCAGATCGCAGAGCTGGCGCGGCGTCACCGCCCAGTCGTGAAGCGGTTCGGCGACAAGGGTCGTTCGGGGCGTCGTTTCAGGCATCGGAGTCAATCGGGAATGGGAAGCTTCGATCCAGCGACGCATTCTACCGAATCGGCCGGCTCGCGCCAGCGCCATTCCCGGGTGACCCGTTCAGCCGCCGCAGCTCGCGCCGCCGAGAACACAGAAGCGAGCGCAGTGCGGGTGATTGAGGCGCACGGTCGCGAACGCCTCGGCCAGCGTGTGGCCGAGCTCGAACTCGGGCGCATACGGCAGCAGCGTGCAGGGCACGACGACCGGTCTGGCGGCACCCTTGCGCTTGACGACCATGCGCGAGCTCGCGCACATCATTGCATCGGGAGAGACGCCGACCTTGTCCCAGCAGCCTTCGCTGATCTCGGGCACGTCGACCCTCTCGTCCATCTCCGGGAACAACACCAGGCGCGCGGGATCGTGGGCATCGAGGTCGATGCCTTCGCGCGCGAACAGGGCGGCGAATCCGTCGCGGATCGTCGCCTCCGGCTCGCCGGAGAACTGTCGTCCGGCGATGTCGATCGAAAAACCATTGCGGCTGAGCCAGCGCAGGCCTTCGAGCGCCGGTTTCCAGGCCCGCCGACCGCGCTCGAGCTCGTGCAGATCGCGGGTGTAATGATCGACGGACACACGAATGGTCAGGCGCGAGCCATAGCGCGAACCGAGATCGAGCAGCGGCTCGGCCACTTTCATCATCGGCCGCATCGCGTTGGTCAGGACCAGTGCCTCGAACCCCCGGCCCAGGCTCTCCTCGAGCATCGGGAGCATGTCGGGGTTCATGAACGGCTCGCCGCCGGTGAACGCAATGCTGCGGGTACCGAGCCCGTCGCGCTGAATTTCGTCGAGAAATCCGCACAGCTCGGCCCGGGTGATGTAGACCAGGCGGTCATTGCTCGGGGAAGATTCGATATAGCAATTGCGGCAGGTCAGGTTGCACAGCGTCCCGGTATTGATCCACAGCGTTTCCAGCCGCACCAGGTCGACGCGGGCCCGTCGTTCGCCGGTCGCGGTGCGTTCCGGATCGCGAAACTTGTTCGGATCGAGCGGCGCGAGCGCCGGTTCGGGCGGGTCGTTGGCTGCTGAAGCGGAGGGCTGATCGGGCATCGTGTAGACGGGCAGGGATTCAGGTGCTCAAACGTATTGTCTCTGCGGTCTGGCGCTTGTCGCCGCAGGCTCGAATGGAGCCGGATGCGGAAATCGAAACGCCTACTCGGTTTCGGCTCGCCGCCGGCCGCTCAACCATCCGGAACCCGCATCGATGACCCAGCGCGACGGCCGAGACAGACAGGCCCCGGCGAAGCGCAGATTGTCCGAAGTGATCGCGCCGACCGCACCGGCCAGCCCGATCGGTCCGCGTACACCGAGCAGGCGGCGAAGATTCTTGCGCGTCAGGTCGACGCCTTCGTGCAGCAAGCCACCGTAGACATCGGTCAGGGCGAGGAACTGATCGTGCCATTGGCCCGCGTCTGCGGCTTCGTCCGATCCGCCGCCGAGCCGGCGAACGGGCTCGCCGAGATAGGCCGCCAGCTCGGGATAATCGCGCGCCAGCCGGGCGGCATCATCCAGGGGGTCGCCCGGCCCGCCGTCGCGCAAGAGCTGCGACCAGTCAGCGTCGCTCAGGGCGGTTTCGGCGCGGACGTAGAACACGGCCTCTTCGTTGCGCATGTGCACACGCGCCGCGACCACATATTCGCGGATCCGGTTCACCAGCTCGGCCGCGAGCGGACCCCGCACTTGGTCGGCCGTCGCCGCGCCCAGATCTTCCGCGAGGCGACCCGCTTCGCGTTCGCCCACTGCGTGCTCCCGGCCGAGCCGCTCCAGAGTGGCTTCCAGCGACGGGCGCTTCGATTGAATCCGCGCGAACAGGCGATCCTCGCGCGGATGGTGGAACGCATGCTGATAGCGCAGCAGATAGTCGAAGGCATCGGCCAGGATCGGCAGAACAGTATCGGGCTCGGAAAGCAGACGGTCGAGCAGGCTGTCGATCGTTCGCAGAACGCGGGACAGACCGGCATGGTCCAGACGCAGCCGAAGCATGAACGCCGCGCCCGGCCCGGCCGACTGACTGGCGTCGGCAGCGGTCACGGGCAGCGCTCGCGCACGAAGTCGGCCAGGCGCGAGATCGCGCGGCCGGATTCCGGGGCGAAGGACAAGGCCTGCCAGCCGTGCGGCATCCGGTCCCAGACCTCGATTTCAGTGGGCACGCCGGCCTCGCGTGCCTTCTCGGCGCAGCGCTGGCTGTCGTCGAGCAGAATCTCGGTGCTGCCGACCTGGAAGAACAGCGGCGGCAGGCCGCGGAAGTCGCCGAGGAGCGGTGACACCCTCGGATCGGTCACGAGTTCGGTTCGCCCGCCAAGGTAGAGCCGACGGATCTCTTCGCCCTGCTCGAAGCTCAGGACCGCATCGCGCGGCGCATTGCCCTCGCGCGAACCGGGTTCGTGATGTTCGCTCAGATCGGCCGCAGGGGACATCAGCAGCGCCCCGGCCGGCAGCGGCACGCCGTCATCGCGCAGCGCCATCAACAGCGCCAGCGCCAGACATCCACCGGCCGACATGCCGCTGACCATCACGCGATCCGGTTCGATGCCCGAATCGAGGATCTGACGGTACGCGTCGAGGCAGTCGTCGAGTCCGGCCGGGAACGGATGCTCCGGTGCGAGTCGATAGAACACCAGGCGTCCGCGGGCCAGCGAGGCCCGACACAGTCGCGCCAGCAGCAGGCGCTCGGCGCGGACGAAACGGGTCAGGAAAGCACCGCCCGGCAGATGCAGGATCACGCGCTCGGTCGGGCCGGACAATGGCTGCAACCACTCGGCATCGCAATTGACCAGGCCCGGTTCGAGTTCGACTCCGACATCCGCGGGCAGATCCGGGAAAAAGCGCTCCATCGCGGCGATTCGATCGCGCATATCGCTGACCGACAGCTCACGCCGCAGGGACTGACGGATGGTCAGTCGACTGAGCATCTTGGCCGTGCGTGTCTGCCAGCTGACCACTATCGGAGGCACTGAATCGTCATCTGAGGCGGCATCATAGCCCATCCTGATCCATCATCCCAAAAAGCTCCTGCGGTGCCGGCGACGGGCAATCCGGCGCTACCATGATGGCCGCCGCCCGACGTCGCCGGAACGTGTCCCTGCCAATTCACGCAACGCTGCCACAGCTCCTGTCCTGTCTGGAACAGCACAACACCGTGCTGCTCCAGGCACCACCCGGGGCGGGGAAGACCACCGTTGTTCCGCCCGCCCTGCTCGATGCGCCGTGGCGGCGCGACCGCCGAATCCTGATGCTGGAGCCGCGCCGTCTGGCGACTCGTTCGGCGGCCCGCTTCATGGCCCGGGCGCGTTGCGAAGCGGTTGGCCAGACCGTCGGCTATCGAGTCCGGCTCGAGTCCCGGATCAGTGCCGCAACCCGTATCGAGATCGTCACCGAGGGCATCCTCACGCGCATGATCCAGTCCGACCCGGAACTGCCGGGCTATGCCGCGGTGCTGTTCGATGAATTCCACGAACGCTCGCTCAACGCCGACCTCGGCCTCGCCCTCGTGCGTGAATCGCAGCAGGCGCTGCGCGAGGACCTGCGGATCCTCGTGATGTCGGCGACGCTCGAGATCGAGGCGCTTTCACGGCTGTTCGACGACGCCCCAGTGGTTCGCTCCGAGGGACGATTGCATCCGGTCGATGTGGTCTATCGTGCTGCTCGACCTGGACAGGACCTTCTCGCCCACGTCGCCTCCTGCGTCCGCCACAGTCTGCGCGAGGATCGCGGTTCCATTCTGGTCTTTCTGCCCGGCGCGTCCGAAATCCGCCGGGTGGCGGCGCTGCTCGACGACGGGCTGCCCGGACACGTCGATCTGGTGCCGCTTTACGGCGACCTGTCCGGCGACGCACAGGATGCGGCGATCGCTCCGGCACCCGGCGACCGACGCAAGATCGTACTGGCGACATCGATCGCCGAATCGAGCCTCACCATCGAGGGCATCCGGGTGGTCATCGACGCCGGCCGGCAGCGTCGTGCCCGGTTCGATCCCAACAGCGGCATGACGCGACTGGTCACCTCGCGCCTGTCCAGGGCCAGCGCCGACCAGCGCAGCGGGCGCGCCGGCCGGCTCGAGGCCGGCCGTTGCTACCGACTCTGGTCTCCCGCAGAGCAGGCTTCCCTGGCCCCCTTCGACCCACCGGAAATCCTCGAAGCCGATCTCGCACCCCTGGTTCTCGAGCTGGCGCTCTGGGGCATCAGCAACCCCGAAGAACTCAGCTGGCTCGATCCACCGCCGAAGCCCCACTGGGAGCAGGCCAGCGAGCTGTTGAAGCAGCTCGATGCGCTCGATGCCTCCGGCGTGATCACCGAGCACGGCCGCGAAATGCTCGAGTTCGGCCTGAACCCGCGCCTGGCCCACCTGCTGATCGAGGGCCGCCGACGCGGCAAGGACGCTCTGGCCGCCGATCTCGCCGCGCTCCTGAGCGAGCGCGACATCATGAGCCAGCGCTCCGGTTGTGATCTGGCCCTGCGCTACCGTGCCCTGCATTCGACCACGGCTCCGACGGCGCATCGGGGCCGCATCGCGCAGGTGCGAAGGCTGGCCCGTTCTCTTGGCGGCGGCCGGCAGGATCAGAGCGATGACGACGCCGGACTCGGGCTCCTCCTGGCGCTGGCCTTCCCGGATCGCATCGCCCGGGCGCGCGACCGGCGCGGTCGCTTCCGCTTGAGCAACGGCCGCGGCGCTTACCTCTTCGAAGACGATCCGCTCGCCGGCGCGGCCTGGCTCGTGGCCGCCGAGCTGGATGGACAGGCGCGCGACGCCCGGATCTTTCTGGCGGCCGAACTGAGCGAAGCGGACATCGAATCGGTCCTGGCTGCCCGCATTCAGATCGCGACGGTCGCGGAGTGGGACGAGCAGCGCGGCACCGTGCGGGCCTTGCAGCGCCGCATGCTCGGTGCCCTGGTGCTCGAGGAAACCGAGCTCGAGCGACCCGATCCGGCGACCCTGGAGGCGGGCCTGCTCGACGCCATGCGACGACGCGGGCTCGAGGGCCTGAAATGGTCCGAATCGGTCCAGCAGTGGCGGGCACGGGCCCGGACCGCCCACCAGCTCTGGCCGGACGACTGGCCCGACTTCGACGACGAAGCGCTGCTGGCGGAACTCGATCACTGGCTTGCCCCGTTCCTGGCCGGCAAGCAGCGCATGAGCGAGGTGGAGAAAATCGACTGGATCACGGCCCTGAAGTCGCGCCTCGACTATTCGCAACAGCGGCAGCTCGACGACCTGCTGCCGACGAGCTTGGCCCTGCCGACCGGCCGCAGCGCTCGACTGGACTATCGTGTCGAGAACGGTCCGGTCCTGGCGGTCAAACTGCAGGCGCTGTTCGGTCTTTCCGCCCACCCGCACCTGGCGCAGGGCCGGTTGCCGGTCGTCATCCATCTGCTCTCGCCGGCCGGGCGACCGCTCGCGGTCACGGCCGACCTGGAAAGCTTCTGGAAAAACGCCTACCCCGAAGTCCGAAAGGACATGCGAGGGCGCTACCCGAAGCACCCTTGGCCGGAAGATCCGCTCACTGCTTCCCCCAGGGAAGGGGTCAAACATCCGCGCAAGCGGTGATTCCTTCGGACTTGTTTTCGACAGAAGTCCGAACAGTTTCAACGCGGCTGAACTCGAAAGCGTTCCGCCGACGCTTCGCTACCTCGGCGGCCTGCTTTTCGCAGCGCGCCAAAATTAGGCAAAAGCGCTTCTGGGTGGGCCTGGGGCGACTTGCCCGCCTGCGGCGGCTTCGTGGGCGTCCAGATTTTTTGGGTACTTTTGTATCGTCTGACAAAAGTACCTCTCCCTCAGCGAAGCGCGGCGAAACCGCCTTTGATCATGCCTCTCTTGCATCGTCTGGCAAAAGAAGCTCGCTCAGAAAGGCCGAAGCGCGTGTGCGAAACCTCCTTTGAAAACCTAATTGCTCAGACAGCAGTCAGCAGCGGCTGTGCTCGCCAAGAGAGAACACTGCTCCAGCAGCCGAAAGCCAAGCCGTCGCGCCAGCGACTACTCCGCTATCGCTTCCAGTTCGAGCATCAAATGGACCTCGTCGCCGACGAGGCCATCCTCGACCGCGTAGGTCATACCCCATTCGCTGCGCCGGATGGTCGCGGTGGCCGACACGCCGAGCGTCGGGCGTCGATGTCCGAAGGGATACTCGGCCATCTTGTTCAGGGTCACGGCCAGCTCGACCGGACGGCTTTCTCCGAGCAAGGTCAGGTCGCCCAGCAGGGTTCCGGATTCCGGACTGTCGGGGCGCCACTCCCGTGCCTCGAAACGGATCGTCTCGTGGCGCGAAGCATCAAGGAAGTCGTCGTCGCGGAGATGGGCATCGCGCCGATCGTGATTGGTGAAAACGCTGTCGGCGGCGATAGTGACCTCGCCGCTGGACAATGCGTTGGCATCGGCATCGTAGACGAAACGACCGCCGGCCTCGAGGAACATCCCGATCTGATCGGCGTAGCCGACGTGGTCCACCCGGAAGGCGACCGAGAAGTGATCCGGATCGATCCGGAACTCGCGCGGTTCGGCCGAAGCGCTGGCAGCGGCGACGAGGGTCAATCCGAGAAGAAGGCAACGGGAAGATCGATTCATGACAACTCCATGTTTGAGGTGCGTTGTGACTCAGCGCCGGACCGGGCTCCGGGCGCGATAGAGCCAGAGCAGATCGGCGGCGAACGAGGCGAACAGGGCAATCAAGGCCAGCCCGAGACCGATCGCGCGCAGGCTCTCGGGCAGAAACGTCAACAGGGCCGCGGTCAGGGCAACGACCTGGACGACACAGACCAGTTTGCGCCGGAACCGTTCCGGCAAGGGCTGCGCGATCCACGGCAGCATCCGGCCGGCCGCGATGAACAGATAGCGCATCAGGCCGATCGCAAGCACCCACGGGCCGAACTGGCCGCTGAACACCAGCGCCGCGCTGACCACGAGCATCAAGGCGGCGTCGACTTCCATGTCGAAGCGGGCGCCAAAGGCCGACTCTTCGGCATGGCGCCGCGCCAGGTAGCCATCGAGACCATCCAGGCCCAGAGCCAGCAGCACCAGCCCGGCCAGCCAGGTACCATGATCGACGAACACTTCGGGCGCGAGCAGAAAACCGCCGAGCAAGGCGACAATGAACCCGCGCATCAGGGTCACGCGGTTGGCACGACCCAGACCCTCTTCGAGCCTCGGGCAAAGGGTTTGCACGACGCCGACCAGCGCCGCGGCAGCACCCATGGTGACTGCCAGGGCCACCGCTGACGTTCCGGCCAGGACATGCAGACCCAACTGGACCGGGGCAGCGAAGGCCAGCAGATACCATGCCTGGCGATCTGCTTCGCTGCGCGGCCGGTCCGGCGACAGGATGATGGGTCCGTTCATGTCATCATCTTGCCACTTTTCGGGTGAATGGCGTCGCGACCCGGTGGCTGTTCATGGACACTTTTTCCCGGTGACCGGCGCTCACCGCGGCCCGTTGCCACCCTGAACGAAGGATGAATTCGATGAGCACGGCTACGCAATCGGCAACCGCATTCTGGATCACGGCCCCGGGTCGGGGCGAGCTCCGTCAGGAGTCACTGCCGCCGGCCGGTGCCGATAGGGTCAGAGTCGAGACCCTGTTCAGCGGCGTCAGCCGCGGCACCGAAGCCCTGGTCTTCAACGGCCTGGTCCCGGAGAGCGAACGTGAACGCATGCGGGCCCCGTTTCAGTCCGGTGATTTCTCCGGCCCGGTCAAGTACGGCTACAGCAGCGTCGGGCGGGTCACGATGGGACCCGGGCCACTGCAGGGCCAGATCGTATTCTGTCTTTACCCGCACCAGGATCGCTACCTGGTGCCGGCAGCGGCCGTTCTGCCCCTGCCGCCCCGGCTCGATCCGGAGCGGGCCGTGCTGGCGGCGAACATGGAAACCGCGCTGAATGCCTGCTGGGACGCCGGCATCATGCCCGGCGATCGAGTCACGGTCATCGGTGCCGGCGTCGTAGGCGCTGCAGTCGCCTGGCTGGCTGGCGGCATCCCCGGCACCCGGACGACCCTGGTCGACATCGAGCCGAAGCGCGCGCAGCTGGCCGAGGCCCTCGGTTTGGCCTTCGCCACCCCGGAACAGGCCGAAGGTGATCAGGATGTGGTCATCCACGCCAGCGCGAGCGAGGCCGGGCTGGCCCTGGCGCTGGACATCGCCGGGTTCGAGGCTCGCGTCGTCGAGATGAGCTGGTTCGGATCCGATCGACCCCGCCTCGCGCTGGGCCAGGCCTTCCACTCCCGCCGTCTGAGCCTGCTCGCCTCACAGGTCGGCCATCTGCCGGCCGGCCACCGCGCCCGCTGGACCCACCGCCGACGCCTCGGCAAGGCGCTCGAGCTCCTGCTCGATCCGCGCCTCGACGCGTTGATCAGCGGCCAGAGCGATTTCGAGGAGCTGCCCGAGGTCATGCCGGCGCTGGCCCGCGGCGGCGGCGAGGTCCTGTGCCACCGAATCCGTTATCGAAATCCGACAGCCTCATAGGAGCAACAGCGTGTACAGCCTGACCGTCCGCGATCACTTCATGATTGCCCACAGCTTTTCCGGCGAGGTCTTCGGACCCGCGCAGTCCCTGCACGGCGCAACCTACATCGTCGACGCCTGCTTTCGCAGGGCCGAGCTCGACGCCGACGGACTGGTCGTAGACATCGGACTCGCCGCGCAGGTGCTCGGCGACATACTGAAAGAATTCAACTACCGCAATCTCGACGAAGTCGAAGCGTTCCGGGGCCACAACACGACGACCGAGTTCATGGCCCGGGTCATCTTCGACCGGCTGGCCGAAGCGGTGAAGCAGGATCGGCTCGGCGCGGGTGCCCGCGGACTCGAGCGCATCGAGGTGACGCTGCGCGAGTCCCACATCGCCTGGGCGAGCTACGAAGGCCGGCCGTGACCAGCGATCGGGCGGTCGATCTGACCATGATCGTGCCGGGCGATCCGGATCAGCGCACGGGCGGTTATCTCTACGATGCCCGGGTTGTGCAGGCGCTGCGCCGGAGCGGCTGGTCGGTCCGGGTCGTCGGGCTGGACGGGCTTTTTCCGGAGACCGATCAGCGTTTTCGCGAGCATTTTCAGGCGGTGCTCGCGGCGCTGCCGGATGGCGCACGTGTGCTGGTCGACGGCCTGGCCCTGGGCGGCGCGCCCGAAGTCGCCGAAACGCACGCCGAACGGCTATGGCTCTGTGCGCTCATGCACCACCCGCTGGCCGATGAGACCGGCCTGCCGGAGGTCCTCCGCCGGCGGTTTCTGGCCAGCGAGCGACGCGCGCTGGCCGCTTGCCGTCGGGTCGTCGTGACCAGCGGTTTCTGCGCCCGACGCGTCGGTGAGCTCGGTCTATCGGCAACCGAAGCTCGCGTTGCCGAGCCGGGCGTCGAGCCGGCTGCACTGGCCACGACGGCCCGCCGCCGACTCAACGGCGAGACCGCGAAGGGTCGCGCGCTGCTGTGCGTGGCCAGTGTCACGCCGCGCAAGGGCCAGGACGTGCTGATCGAAGCACTCGCGGGCATCAGGGACCGGGACTGGCGGCTCGAACTGGCCGGTTCGGCGCGGCGTGATCCGGACTATGCGGCGCGGGTCGAGTCGTTGATCAGTCGCCACGGCCTGTCCGACCGTGTCCGCGCGCTCGGCGAGCTCGATCAGGATGCCCTGAACGCCGCCTACGAGCGCGCCGGGGTCGTGGTCGTTCCATCGCACTACGAGGGCTACGGCATGGTGGTCACCGAAGCCGTGGCCCGCGGTCTTCCTCTGATCGCAACGGATGGCGGCGCGCTGGCCGAAACGGTTCCGCCGGGATGCAGCCTTCAGGTTACCAGTGGTCAGCCGGTCGCACTGCGTGACGCCCTGATTCGCTGGCTGGACGATGAAGCGCTCCGCTCGCGCCTGTACGACGGCGCTCTGGCGCATCGTGATCGGCTCCCGAGCTGGTCGGAGACCGCGCGGCTTCTGGCCGCAGCCGTTAGCGGCGAACCGACGGCAGAAGCAAGCCCGTGAGCGACCCGGCCCGGTTCGAGGCCGACTGGCTGAGCCTGCGCGAGGGCGCCGACCGGGCCGCGCGTTCGCGCGAACTGGTCGAACATCTGCGCCGCTGGCTCGCCGCGCAGGTCGGGCGCTGCGTCGATCTCGGATCCGGCCACGGCAGTAATCTGCGCTACCTCGCCGATCATCTGCCCGGTGCGCTCGACTGGCTGCTGATCGATCGGGACGAGGAGCTGCTGAGCCGGGCGAACCAGCAGATGATCCGGACTCATCCCCGTCTGACGGTCGCGACGCGTTCGCTCGACCTGGCCGATCTGCGCTCCACCGATATCGCCGATGCACGACTGGTGACGGCCTCGGCGCTGTTCGACCTGGCTTCCAGGGACTGGATCCACCGCCTGGCGGCGTCCTGCCGACAGGTCGGAGCGGCCGTGCTCTTCACCCTGACCGTCGACGGCCGGCGCCATTTCGAGGAAGCCGCGGGCGCGCGACTGAACGGGTCGGACGAAGACCGCGGCGACGATGCCTGGATGACCGGGCACTTCAATGCGCATCAACGCCGGGCCAAGGGGCTCGGTGACGCGTTGGGCCCCGATGCCGCCCGTGAACTTCCCGTCGCGCTGAACGCGGCCGGATTCGACGTCATGAGCCGTGCCAGCGACTGGCGACTGCGCGCCGGCGAGCCCCTGACGCTGTCCCTCGGCAAAGCGCTGCTGGATGGCTGGCGCGACGCCGTGCTCGAGAGCGCTCCCGAGGCATCGGAGCGGGTCGAGCGCTGGCACGAACGGCGCACGCGCGCGCTTGCTGCCGGCCGCATCGGGCTGCGCGTCGGCCACGTCGATGTGCTCGGGCTGCCGCCGCGGCAATGAGACTTGATCGGCCGTCAGCGAACGCGAAGATCGAGGTCGACGATCAACTCATCCCCCATGCTGAAAGACCGCATCGGCGGGCGGCGCGCATCCGCGAGCGACTCGATGGGCGGCAGCTCCAGACCGCTTCGTCCCGACCCGATCAACAGCGGGGCGATCAGGAGATGGAGTCGGTCGAGCGCGTCGGCGTCAACGAAGCGCGAGACCGTGTTCGCGCCGCCCTCGATCAGAATCCGTTTGAAACCGAGCCTGGACAGGCCGGACACGATGTCGGCGGGCGCCATGCCGTATTCGTTCATCGGAACGCCGACTCGCCGCAGCGATTCAAGACCACCGCTCACGTCGACTCCCGACCCGACGAGCTGGATCACCTCGGGCCCTTCGTCCATGATGAGAGGGCCGTCCGGGGACATGCGCCCCTGCGGGTCGATCACCACGCGCGCCGGGCTCGGCCCTTCGACCAGGCGAGTCGTGAGCTGCGGGCGATCGGCCTCGGCGGTGCCGACGCCGACGACGACGGCGTCGACCAGAGCCCGCAGTCGGTGCAGATGCTCGCGCGCGGCGCGAGCGTTGATGTAATGCGAATCGCCGGTCACGGTGGCAATGCGTCCGTCCAGACTCTGTCCGAGTTGCCCGACGACGCAGACCGGAGCGGCGATCAGCGGCGCGAGCAGATCGACGTGCCCGGCCGCGTGGGGCTCGATATCGAAAGCCGCATCCCAGCGCCCGTCAGGGTAGAGTGTCATACCACGCGCCCGCCACGGACCGGGACCGGTACGAGTGACCTCGCGAAGATCCAGCAGGGCCTGCCAGCAGGCCTGAAAGTCCGGTTCCGCAGGGATTCGGGAGCGATCAGGGTTCACGGAATGTCGTCGGCGCTGGGCTTTAATGTGGGTCTGCAGAGGTAGAAACTATCAGCATGATGCACCAAAATGAACGGGCAGTTTTCGATCTGCGTCGCGGCGTGCCGGTCATCATCGGCCCTGACGAGGGTGAGATCGACCGTACCGTTCTGGCCTGGCCGCTCGAGGCCATCGACATCGCGGACTGGCGTCACTGGCTCGAGGCGACGGGCGGCCAGGCTGCCCTGGTTCTCACCCAACATCGACTGCGCGCGCTCGGGCTCGATGTCCGGGGCGAAGCGGCCACGCTGGCGCTGAACAATCCGGCGGCCGAATCGGCCGAATCCTGGTACGCCGCAGCCTGCTCGGAACAGCCGGGCAAGGCCCTGCCGTCACCCGCGGCGATGCGCTCGGCCTCGGCGCCCGAGCGAGCGGCGCTGGCGCTGATGCGACGCGCCTTGCTGATACCGGCAGCGTTGATCATCGTGCTGCCTGCCCAGCGTTGTCGCGCCGTCGACGAAGCGGTCGACACCGCTCGCTTCCTGCGTCTGTCAACGGCGACCGCCCTGCGCTGCTTCGAGTCCGGGAGCGGCTTTCTGACAAGAGTCAGCGAAGCCGACGTGCCATTGGCCGAAGCGGCGGCCAGTCGATTCGTCCTTTTCCGCGAGGCCGACGGTCTGCGCGAGCATGTCGCGGTGCGGATCGGGAAGTCGGAACACTGGCCCGATCCGGTTCCGGTCCGACTCCACTCATCGTGCCTGACCGGCGACCTGTTCGGCAGTCTTCGATGCGATTGCGGCGAGCAACTGCAGACCGCGATTGCGCGCATCGACGCACTCGGCGGCGGTGTTCTGCTCTATCTGGCGCAGGAAGGACGCGGAATCGGACTGGCCAACAAACTGCGCGCCTATGCCCTGCAGGACAGCGGTCACGACACCATCGACGCCGATCAATTGCTTGGTTTCGGTGAAGACGAGCGGCGGTATCGTGTCGCGGTCGATCTGCTGGCCAAGCTCGGTATCACCAGCATTCATCTGCTGACCAACAACCCGGCCAAGATCGAAGCACTGCGCAATGGCGGGATCGAAGTGGCCGAACAAGACCGCCTGTTCGGCCGGGTCACTCGGCAGAACCGACGTTACCTGACCGCCAAAGCGAATCGCGCCGGCCACCTGCTCGATCCTCTGCTCGATTGAGGGACTGGGCGAACGCCGGTTCAGGACTTCCAGGGCAGCTCCATCCGAGACGCAGCGGTGATGATGCCGGCCAGCTTCGAGGCGTAATGGTCGATCAGGACCCGCCCCTGTTCGGCACTGGCCTGATCCGCACGGCCCACGACGCCGGCCGGATTGAGGTCCTCGGCCATCCAGGCCCAGGACGCCGGCCCCCCGGGATCCAGCAAACGCTCGTCGGCATGCTCGGCGATCGATTCGAACGCCCGCGCCCGATCCATGCGAACGCGATCCGGTGCCAGCGCCAGCATCATGGCGGTTTCGGCCTGCCCACCGTGCAGGCCGAGGCGCAGCTCATCGACGGCCAGGACCTGTTCCGGGGGGTCGAGCCGGAGATAACTGGCCTTGACCACCAGCATGCCCAGTCGCCTCCGCAGATCGAGGGCAGCGGTGCTCATGACGGCGTGATTGCCACCGTGGGCATTGACCAGCACCAGACGCTCGACCCCGGCAGCGCTGATCTGCTCGCCGATCGCCGTGATCGTCGCGGCGGCCAGAGCCGGCGGCAGGCTCAGGGTGCCGCTGAAGTGCGCGTGTTCCTCGCTGGCGCCGATCGCCAGCGACGGCAGCACGAGAACCGGCTGCACAGGCGCAAGCCGCGCACAGGTGGCATCGAGCAGGCCCTCGGCGATGATCAGGTCGGTAGCCAGCGGCAGATGCGGTCCATGCTGCTCGATGGCGCCGAGCGCCATGACCGCCAGTGCATCCTGCCGGGCCAGTCGTTCCAGCTCCGGCGATGTCAGGCTTGACCAGTCGTGGATCATTGATTCAAGGGACCTCTCTGGCGCTCTCGGGCGTACAGATCGCCGGACGCGAGCCCGTCCGCGCCGCCGGCCAGCCATTCTCTCACGGTATCCGCACCGCGCCAGTCGCTCCAGAGGAAGCGACGCTGTTCACCGGCGACAACGTTGAAGCGGTAGCTTCCCAGGTCTTCGAGGCGATCGATGCAGTCGACGGTTCGCCCGAGCGCGCCGCGAACGAATTCCACCGACAGGGCCGGAATCGATTGCGACAGACCGGCCAGCACCTCGGCTTCGAAACCCTCGACGTCGATCTTGCAGAAATCGGGGCGGCCGTGGCGCTCGATCAGGGCGTCCAGGGTGGTCACCGGGACGCGCAGCCGGCCGTCCCAGGTCACCGCTTCGAAGCCCTGGTGATCCGCCCGGACCTCGCGCACCCAGCCTTCCGAAAGCGTCGCGACCGAGGGATGACGCTCGGCCAGCAACAGGTCGGCCTCGCCCGCTTCCGGACCCACGGCCTGCATCAGCAGGGTCACGCCTTGCCGACGGCCACAGAACCGGACCAGCCAGGCAAACAGGCCCGGCTGCGGCTCCAGCGCGACGACCCGCGCGCCGAGGGTGCTGAACGCGGTCGTGCGATCGCCCAGATGCGCGCCGATGTCGAACGCCAGGCCGCCGGCCGGCACGAATGGACGGTACAGGCGGCGCAGACCCCGCTGCCGTCCGGGTCGGCGATAGACCCACAGCGAACGAAGCAGTCCCGTCCATTCACGCCAGCCTCGAGCCGCGTCGTTCAGCCTCGATTCCCGTCGGAGCACCGTTTCCATGCCTCCTTTCCAATCCGCTCGTTGATCAGCATTGTCGGCGAAAGCTCGTGAAACCGGGACCGGCCGCCGCCGGGAAGCAGAAGTGCAAGAATGAACTCGACGCGGCCACCGGGCGGGACGGTCCTTGACCATGCCGAACAACCAGACCTCTTTGCTGTTTCGCTACATCCACAGGCTCCAGGGCGATCGTCCCTGGGGCCGCTTTCTCGACGCCGGCACCGGCCGCCTGTCGATCCGCTGGGTCGCCTCCCTGGAGACGACGGACTGGACGGCGGTGACAGCATCGCGGCAGATGGCCAGCTGGGTTCGAGACAGCATCGCCGGCAACATGCGGGCCGACGACCGCATCCTGATCGCCAACTGGGCCAACGACCGCTTGCTGAAAGGCGAGCGCTTCGATACCGTGCTGATGGATTACCTGGTCGGGGCCATCGAGGGCTACGCGCCGTACCAGCAGGAGCGAATCTTCGAGCGTCTCAGGCCGCTCGTGCGCGGCCGGCTCTACCTGACCGGTGTCGAGCCCTACGTCCCGTTTCCCGCGAAGACCGCGGCCGGCAGGATGATCCGCCGGATCGGCAGCCTTCGCGACGCCTGTCTGCTGCTGGCCGGCGAACGCCCGTACCGGGAATTCCCGCTGACCTGGATCTGCCATCGGCTCGAGCGGGCCGGCTTTCGCGTGATTGCGGCGAAATCCTTCAGCAACATCTATCGCGAGTCCTTCGTCAACCAGCAGCTCGATCTGTGCGTCGAGCAGCTCGATCGGATCGGGTCGCCCGGGCTGGCCGAAGCCCTGCGCAGCGAGATCGAGGCCCTGCGAGGCGAGGCCCTGGCGCTGGCCGCGACCGAAGATGGCCTGCGCCACGGTGCCGACCACGTCGTTGCCGCCGAGCCTGCGGTCTGATCCGTGCGCAACGCCCGGCACTTGCGCGCGAGCGCAGGGGTGATGTTATGATATAACGTCCCACTTGCATTGACCGGAAACATCATCACCATGCGTCGAACCTCCCTGGCCCTCGCGATTTCCGTCGCGCTGACGGGCGCGCCGGCGATTGCCGAAGAACGCGACGAAAGCGAGCTGCGACACTTCTTCGAACTGGAAAAGCTGATCGTCCGCGCGCTGCCCTTCGGCCGCAGTTCGATCGAAACCGCCCAGCCCATCCAGGTGCTGGCCGGCGAAAAGCTCGACGACAAGCGCGGTATGACGCTCGGCGAAACGCTGCAGAACGAACCCGGCATCCATTCCACGGCCTATGGCCAGGGGTCCGGGCGGCCAGTGATCCGGGGCCTTTCCGGACCGCGGGTGCGGGTCCTGGAAGACGGTCTGTCGACCGGGGACACGGCGGCACAGAGCGACGACCATGCGGTCACCGTTGATCCGCTGCTGATCGACCGCATCGAGATCCTGCGCGGGCCGGCCACGCTCCTGTATGGATCGGGCGCATCGGGTGGCGTGGTCAACGTTGTCGACAATCGCATTCCCGAGCAGGTGCCGAGCGCACCGTTCGAGGGCCGCTTCGAGCTGCGCGGCGACACCGTCGCCGAGGAGCGCAGCGGAGCGCTGCGCCTGGACGGCGGCGCCGGGCAGTTCGCCTGGCACATCGACGGCAGCTGGCGCGACGCCGACGACTACGAGATTCCGGTTCCGGGTCGCCGCGACTTCGATGATCACCACGATCATCATGACGAAGACCACGACCACGATCATGACCATGAGCACGACGAAGGGCATGCCGACGATTTCGACGGCACGCTCGAGAACAGCTTCGTCGAAGTGCTGTCGGGCACGCTCGGCGCAAGCTGGGTCAGCGAGCGCGGGTTCATCGGCGCCTCCTACCGGCGTTTCGAAACCGAGTACGGCATCCCGGCCCCACACGGTCATGGCGGTCACGACCACGACCACGATCATGACGACGATCATGACGACGATCACCATGATCACGATCATCATGACGACGATCACGACGAACACCATGATGATCACGGGCACGAGCACGACGAGGAATTCTTCGCCGCGATCGATCTGGAGCAGAACATCTGGAACGTGAAGGCCGGCCTGGACGACCCGCTACCCGGGTTCACCCGCGCCAGGCTGCGTCTCGGCTACACCGACTACACCCACCAGGAAGTCGAACTCGAGGGCCACGACCACGGCGAAGATCATGACCATGAAGGCGATCACGAGCATGATGATGACCACGATCATGAACATGAGCACGAGCCGACCCGCTTCGATGTCGAGACCTATCAGGCGCGGCTGGAACTGGAAACCGCGCCGATCGGCGGCTGGGAAGGCGCCATCGGCCTGCAGTACGACAACGAGGACTTCGTGGCCGAAGGCGCCGAAGCCTTCGTCGCGCCCAATCAGACCGAGTCATTCGCCGTCTTCGCGATTCAGGAGCAGCGCTTCGGTGACTTGACGGTCACGGTCGGCGGTCGCATCGAGCACAATCGGATCGGCGCCGATATCGACCATGCCGGCGCGCATGACCACGATCATGATCATGAACACGAGGATGACCACGACCACGATCACGATCACGATCACGATCATGACCACGATCATGACGACCACGAGCACGGCCCCGATTTCGACATCGACCAGCGTCGGATGACGACCTGGTCGGCCAGCATCGGCGCGCTGTATCAGTTATCGGACCACTGGCAGACCACCCTGAACTTCTCCCGCGCCGAGCGCGCGGCGTCGGCCGCCGAGCTGTTCGCGAACGGGACCCACCTGGCCACCTTCAGCTTCGAGGTCGGCGACCCGACGCTGGACACCGAAACCACCAACGCGCTGGACTGGGGCATTCATCGGCACGGCGAGACCTTCGACTTCGAAATCAATCTGTTCCACAAGGACATCAGCAATTTCATCTTCCTCGACGACACCGGCCGGATGCGCGACGGCTTCGCGCTGCGCCAGACTCGTCAGGAGAAGGTCGAGATCTACGGCCTCGAGGCATTTGGGGTCTGGCAGATTCACGATACCGCGCTGGGTGACTTCGACGCCAGCCTGGCCTATGACCTGGTCCGGGCCGAACTCGACGACGGCCACGAGCTGCCCCGCATCTCGCCCGAGCGTCTGACCGCCGGTCTGGACTGGCACAGCGGCCCGTGGCGGGCCGGGCTGGAGTGGCAGCGGGTGTTCCGTCAGGACCGGGTTGCCGAATTCGAATCCGAAACGCCCGGCTACAACCTGATCAACGCGACGGCAGCCTACTCGTTCGATCTTGGCGGAGGAAGAGCACCGATGGAAGTATTCATTCAGGGCCGCAACCTCGGCAACAACGAAGCTCGGGTGCACACGTCCTACCTGCGCGACTTCGCGCCGCTGCCCGGACGAAACATCCGTTTCGGCCTGCGCGGGAGCTTCTGACGCGGCTTTGAATCGCCGGGCAACGCATCGCGTTGCCCGGCGTCTGTTCGCTACGAAAACAGGCCGTAGTGGTAGGCGCCCTCGATGACGCCGCTGGTGTAGTAGCCGCTCAGACCCATGAAATCCCCGCGAGCGAAATAGACCCTTAGCTCTGGATTGTCCGTCATGGCCTGCTTCACGCTGGCGACGAGCTGCTCGTCGGCGTTGCGGACCAGCACACCCGAAAAGCCGGCGGTCAGCGGAAAGATATCGTTGCCGCTGTCGCCGCAGAAAACGGCCTCGCTCTTTTCGACGCCGAGCTCCTCGCAGACGAATTCCAGCGCCGTCTGCTTGGTCGCCGAATCCGGCAGGAAATCCAGCAGGCCGTCGCCGCTCACCGAATCGTAGCTGTAGACGATGACCTCATCGAAGTGCCCCTTGACGCGTTCATCCACCGCGCCGAGCACCTCGTCCTTCTGTTCATGATCGACGTACCAGCTCAGCTTGAACGGATTGAGGTGCTCACTCTCCTGCAGGCGCATGCCGGAAACATCGGCGAGCGCAGCCTCCAGCGCCGGATAGTCCCAGCGCGGGCTGGCGCTGCGGACATGGTCTGTCCAGCCTTCATCGAAGGCCCAGCCGGCGCCGTCCTGTCGTCGGATCGTCGTGCCGACATCGCCGATCAGGAACTCGGGGCGCTGCACGCCGTAGTCCCGGATCGCGTCTTCGGCCAGGCGCAGATTGCGGCCGGTCACATAGACGAGAGTCACAGCGTGGTCGCTCGCGAGTTCATTGAAGCGGTCGATCGCTCCGTCATCGGCCGGCCAGCTTCCGTTCGGAAGCAGGGTTCGATCCAGGTCGGTTGCCAGAACTTTCATCATGAATTCTCCGCAGCTTGAAGGAAAGGCCGCAGCAGTCTACGGGTAATCCCACTGCACCTCATCGTCGTCGCCAGCGCGATGGCGGATCCGGAAGCCGAGATTGGCCAGATCGGCCTCGAGACCGGCGTAGGACGTTCCGTTGCGCCAGGTGAGTTCGAGCTGGTTCGCCGGGCCCTGGCCGACCTCGAGCTCACCGTCGAAAGCCGGCGAGTTGTTGCGCAGGCGCATCAAGCGGAGCTGATCCCTGACGATCGCCGTGTCCAGCGCCTCTTCGATTTCGGCCAGCGACAGGTTGGTCCGGTTGATTTCCTTGTGACCCCCGGTTCCCCCGAGGTCCGCAGCCGCATAGTTGTTCTTGCCGGCGAACAGATCCAGATACCAGACCTGGGGAATCCCCGGCATGAACATCTGGATCGCGCGGGCCAGCAGCAGCTTTCGCTCGTCTTCGCCGAGAGCGCTGAAAAAGGTCGCGTTGACCTGATAGTAGGCAATCTTCCTGCCGTCGGGACCGAACAGGTTCTTGACCCGCCCGCCGCGCTCGATGATGCGCTGCATGACCGCATCGATCAGATCGTCCGCCAGCAGTCCAGTCTCGGGCTGACCTTCGACCCTCGAACCGCGAAGGTCAAGGACCGGAATGCCGTCGTGGCAGCCCAGCATGTTGATGGTCTCGATGTTCTTGCCCAGGATTTCGCCGATCCATTTGAGAAGATGCTCGCCGGTGCCGCGGTCCAGCGCATCGATGACCAGCCCCGGGAAAAAGAAGTCATAGATCGGAAAACCCTCGCCGGCAACTTCCTCATGGATGCCGCGACCGTATTCGGCGTGGACTTCGGGAAAGATGATCAGATCATACTTTTCCGCAGTGCCTCGCAGACGTTCGAGGTATTCCCAGGTGCCCGGCCGATTGAAGAAATTGGCCTCTCCGGGCACCTTGTGAAGATAGGCGAAGGCATCGAGCCGTATGATCTTCGCCCCGAAGTCACGTAACTTCTTCAAGGTCGCATCGTAGAACTCCCAGACCTTCTCGGACCGGGCGTTGAGATCCATCTGCCCGAGATATTCGCGATTGCGCTCGACCACCTCGACCACCAGGTCCCGGTGCCCGGCAAAGTCGCCCAGGTCCATGGCATGGACATCTTGCCCGGCACGGATGGCGTCATTCACGCGCTGCGCCAGCTCACTGGCCCGGGTCTGGGTCAGATCCGACGCGCCGGCAAGATCATCGGGCGAGATTTCCCGGTCGTTGATCTCCTGATAAAAGGTATTCCAGTAGGCCCGCTCTGATCCGTCGGGGAACCGGACCTTCAGGATCGGCAGGCCCGGCTTGCGCATGAACAGCTTCTGGAGAAACGCCTGCTTCGGAATGATGAAGCCCTCCGGGCCGACCACCCCATGGCCGTCCCAGAATTCGTTCCAGTCGATGAAGAAATCCCGGTACTCCGAGGAATCGCCTCGCGCCAGCAGGTCCTGGAACTGGGGCGACCGAACCGACAGGTGATTGAGGATCAGGTCGAACTTGAACTCGATCCCGAGAGCGGCCAGAGCGGCGATATCTTCCCGGGTCACGAGCGCCTCGTTCAGATCGTAATCGACGATCGAAAATCCGCGATCGAGATCGCTGTTGAAGAATGTCGGCAGAATGTAGAAAAGCGAAAACACCCCTTCCAGCTCCGGCTTCTGCAGCAGTGCCACCGTATCGGACAGCTTCTCGCCGATACTGTCGGGGTAGGCATTGAACATCACGCCGTTCGGGAGCGGCTGCGTTGGCGACTGGGCCGGGCTGATTTCGTTGTTGTTCACGGATTCGATCGATGCGTGGAGAAATCAGCGTGCCGGCTCCAAGGAGCCAGAGAGGTGAATGACCTGAAATCCGGCTGTACGCGGTCGTTGAACAGAAGTATAAGCGCAGCTTGTTCGTATTTCCAGCCAGAAGAGCGCCGACCATGTCCGCGTGGCGAGGCATTCCGGGCGTACCCGCAACTTGACGACCCGATCAGCCGGGTGTATTTTGGGAAAAGTACGACCGCATTCGTCGATCAGACCCGCAGCCATGTCATTGCCCACACCCACGCCCTCGGAACTGCGCATTCTCAACTGCCTCTGGGAGTTCGGGCCGCTGACCGTGCGCGAAGTCCATGACCGGATCGACCAGGACAAATCGCTCAGCTACACGACGTTCCTCAAGCAAATGCAGATCATGCATTCCAAGGGCCTGGTCGAACGCGACGACTCACAGCGCGCTCATGTCTACAGCGCCGTCGGCGATCGTGATCAGACCCAGCGCGTCATGCTCAACGACTTCATGGACCGGGTCTACAAGGGTTCGGCTTCGCAGCTGGTCCTGCAGGCGCTGGGCATCTCGAAGCCGGCCAGCTCCAGCGAACTGGACGAGATCGACCGCCTGATCCAGAAACTGCGCAACAATCCCGGATCCGAAGCCGAGCAGGCCGAGTGACATGAGCGGCGCGTGGTTCGATGCCATGGTGCAACCCCTCGGCTGGACCCTGCTGCATTTCGTCTGGCAGGGCGCGCTGGTCGGGGTTTTCTACGCTCTCCTCCTGCTCGTTCTGCGCGACGCCGCGGCCGGCACGCGCTACGCCGCGGCGGTCGCTACGCTGGCAGTACTGGCCCTGTTGCCGGCCGGCACCTTCATCGCCCTGACGTCTTCTCCGGCGGAACTCGCGCCGGAACTCACGCGCCTGCAGACCGCACCCTGGATGGTGTCGGGCGCTGCGGAATCCGCTGGTCTCCAGGGGCAGGGCTGGCTGCTGTGGATCGTCGCATTCTGGATTTCCGGCGTAGCCGTCATGACGGGCCGGCTCTGGCTCAGCTGGCGCTACATCGTGCATCTTCGCCGGAGCGCGGACGCGGCGGCGACGGCGAGGCTCAAGCCCATGGTCGGTCGTCTTGGCCGAGCGATGGGTATCGCACGCCAGGTCCAGATTGCCCTGTCGCAAAAGGTCCAGGCACCGGTTGTCATCGGCTGGATCAAGCCACTGATTCTGTTGCCTCCGGCGGTGATCAATCGCCTGCCCAGCGAGCAGATCGAAATGGTGCTCGCCCACGAGCTGGCCCATATCCGCCGGCATGACCATCTGGTCAATTGGTTCCAGACGATTATCGAGACCTTGTTGTTCTATCACCCCGTGGTGGCCTGGGTTTCGCGCCACATCCGTATCGAGCGCGAAAACGCCTGCGACGACCTGGTGATCCGAAGCACGGACGACCGGCTGGCTTACGTGGAAATGCTCGCCAGTCTGGAGCGCATGCGGCCTCGCGGCCCACAGCTGGCATTGGGCGTCAACGACGGCCAGATTCTCGGTCGTATCCGTCGCCTCGTCGAGCGCTCCCGACCGCGACGTCAGCGCGGCGTGGTGATCCCGGCCATGCTGGTATCGGCTACGCTCCTGGCCGGCATCGGCCTCGGATTTCTACCCGACGAACAACCCGCTTCCGAGCCGGGACGCGATCGCCTCATGACCGCGACGGCCCCCGAGCCCGCCGTCTCGCAGGTGCCGGCGGGCGAGGACCGTCCAGCGCCGCCGACCGGGCAACCACGACCGGTCGAGCGCGAGACCCGCGCGAACCCGTCGGTCGCAAGCACTGCGAGCAGCGCCCCGCCACTGGAGCCCGACCCGTTCGAAAGATCCGACGACGAGGCCCGGCCAGCGTCAACAATCCAGACTGTTTCGCCTGGACCGTCGACGCCAGATACAGCAGATGCAGTCAACGCGAGCGCTCGCCAGACCGTGGACGCACCCCGCAGCGCACCGCCGGAAGCCACTGAAACTGTCGCAAGTGCCGGCGCGTCGCTGTCTCGGGATCCGGCATCGCCGGAGCCGAGCATTGAACCAGCTGGCCCGTCCAGCGCCAGCGAACGGCCGCTGCAACTGGCGGCACTTCCGCGCAACCAGCAGCCAGCCCCGCTCGCCGACGAGCCCCGGCTCGTGGCTCTGGAACCGGCGCCCATCACGGGCGGTGCCCTGATTCAGCGCATCGAACCGGAATACCCGAGTCGCGCCCATCGGCGCCTGACCTCGGGTGTGGTCGAACTGGAGTTCGTGGTCGACCGGGAGGGCCGGGTCGACGACATCGAAATCCTGCGCGAGCATCCACCGCGCTGGCGCTTCGGCAAGGTCGCGGAAGAAGCCGTGGCTCAATGGCGTTTCGAACCCTTCCGGCGGGCCGATCAAGCGATCGAGCGAACCGTTCGCGTCGAGGTGGCTTTCGAGCCGGATCCCTCGACCTGCCTCGCCGTCACCGGAACCCGCATTCCGAACTGCTGAACGCGTCGGCGCCACGCGTTCATCCACCATTCAGACGACGGATGAGCGCGGCGGTTACAATGCCGGCTGAGACACGAAAACCGAATTGGAGAATCAAACATGATCAAGTCAATTGCCGCCGGTGCGCTCGTCATCGGCCTGAGCACTGCGGCCGTGGCCCAGGAGCCGAACATCAACCCGGGTTCCTGGCAGTACGACACCACCATGTCGTTCCAGTCAGAAACGATGCCCATTCCGAACCAGCAGAACAGCAGCACCGAATGCGTCACTGCCGAAGATGTTGCCCAGGGCGATGCGTTCATCAACGATATGGATGGCTGTGAAATCACCCATCGAGACCTTCGCAGCGACGGCATGGACTACGCCATGGAGTGTCAGTCGCCGGACGGTACGGTCGTCAACATGGAGGCCTCCATGCAGTTCAACGGCGACACCGCCAGCGGCACGATCAACGGTGACATGGAATCACCGATGGGCCCGGTCAAGATGGTCATCCAGATGGAAGGCAAGCGCCTCGGCGACTGCTGATTGACCCTCTCTCAGGGAATCCGGGTGGCCAGTGCGCCCCGGTGGACTTCCGGGCAGAAATAGCGCGTCTGGATCCCGCTGGCGGCGAATCGGGCAGGATCGACGGGTCGAATCCGGCCGTTCTTTCGCGCCTGGGTGGCTGACCACCAGCCCGACGGGTAGCAGGGCTGGGGGAATCCCAGTGTCCGGGTTTCCGAAAATCCGGCGGCCGTCATGTTGGCTCGGATGCCGGCGATAAGATCCCGGTGCAGCAACGGGGACTCGCTCTGTTGGACCATGATGCCCCCGTCGGCAAGCGCAGCGTGGCAGTCGGCCACGAAGGCCGGGCCGAACAGGCCTTCGGCGGGACCGATCGGGTCGGTCGAATCCACGATGATGACATCGACACTGCCGGGCTCGAGCTGCCGGACGTAGGCCAGACCGTCGTTGAAGATCAGTTCGGCACGCGGATCATCGTTGGATTCGCACAACTCGGGAAAAAACGCCTCGGCCAGGCGGGTGACTTCAGCGTCGATCTCGACCTGGGTGCAGCGGCCGACGTTCCGGTGCCTGAGCACTTCGCGCAGCGTGCCGCAGTCGCCGCCGCCGATGATCAAGACACGCTTCGGATCGGGATGGCTGAACAGAGCCGGATGGCTCAGCATCTCGTGGTAGAGGAAATTGTCCCGGGTGGTCAGCATGACGAAACCGTCGATCACCATCAGGTTGCCCCAGTCGCGCGTCTTGTAGACATCGATCGTCTGATAGTCGGTCTCGGCGTGAGCGAGACGGGTCTCGACGATCAGGGACCAGGCCGACCCGGCCTCCTTGTGAATCTCGGTGAACCACTTGACGTCATTGGGCAGCATGGCGCGCGCTTTCGGATCGAATCAGCCGGAATATTAACCCGGCGGCAAAAGGCGTGCCGGCAACGAAGGTACAATCCTCCATCGCCACCGCATGAGCACGGCCCTCGACCCCGATGACCATGGACCCCATCAGTGATGCCCGCCGGCGCTACGCGATCGAGCGCTGGTCGGAAGGCTACTTCGACATCGACGGCGACGGCCGGGCCGGCGTCCGACCCGGGGGCAGCGATGGCCCACTGATTGCCCTCCCGGAAATCATCGAACGAGCTCGCCATGAAGGCCTGCGTCTCCCGTTGTTGATCCGCTTTCCGCAGATCCTGATCAGCCGCGCCCGGCAGCTGATCGGTGCCTTCGAAACGGCGATCGAACAGCTCGACTACAGCGGCGGCTACAGCGCGGTCTATCCGATCAAGGTCAATCAGCAGGCCAGCGTGGTCAGAACCCTCGCCGCGGTCGACGGGCTCGGCCTGGAAGTGGGCAGCAAGCCGGAGCTGATCACCGTCCTGGCCATCGCCCGGCCCGGCACGACGATCATCTGCAACGGCTACAAGGACGCCGCCTACATCCGTCTGGCGCTGTGCGGCTACCGCCTCGGGCTCGAGCCGATCATCGTGGTCGAAAAGCTCAATGAATGGGCCGTGATCCAGCGCGAGGCGACGCGGATGGGCGTCAAACCAAGGATCGGCGTGCGCATGCGCCTGGCCTCGCTGGGCAAGGGCAACTGGCAGAACACCGGGGGCGAGCGGGCCAAGTTCGGGCTGGCCGCCAGCCAGCTGCTGGAACTGGTCGAGACCCTGCGCGCAGCCGATTGCCTCGACTGGCTTTCGCTCCTGCATTTTCACATGGGCTCGCAGTTGTCCAATCTGCGCGACATCCAGCGCGGCGTGCGCGAGGCCGGCCGCTACCTGACCGAGCTGGTCGAAGCCGGGGTCACCGTTCGCTACCTCGATATCGGCGGCGGCCTCGGGGTCGACTACGAGGGCGGGCGGACGCGCAGTTTCTGCTCGATGAACTACTCGCTCGGCCAATACGCTCACGCCATCGTCCAGGGGATCGGCGAGCTGTGCCGCGAACGGAACGTGCCGATGCCGGACCTGATATCGGAGTCCGGGCGTGCGCTGACCGCCCATCACGCAGTGCTGGTCACCAACGTCACGGCCAGCGAGCGTCTTCCACGCCGGGTCGAGGCGATCACGGACAGCGACCACGCCCTGCTGCGGGCGCTTCATGAACTGTACCAGGAGGCGCCGGAACGCGAGCCGGAAGAGACCTATCTCGAAGCCGAACACCTGCTCGACGAGGGCCGCAACCTGTTTCTCTACGGCGACCTTTCGCTGCCCGATCGCGCTCGGATCGAACCGCTCTATTACGCGATTCTGGATCGCCTGCTCGAGCCGCTCGATGCCGGCCACCGGCGCCATCGCGAGCTCGGCGAGCGAATTCGCTACCAGTTGTCCGACAAGTACTTCATCAATCTCTCGATCTTCCAGTCCCTGCCGGATATCTGGGCCATCGACCAGGTGTTTCCGATCATGCCCCTCGCGCGTCTCGACGAGAGACCGACCGAACGTGCCGTTCTCGAGGACCTGACCTGCGACTCCGACGGCCGCATCGACCAATACGTCGATCGCGGACTGCTGGAGCCGACCCTGCCGGTCCACGCCATCAGGAACGGTGAAGACTACCTGCTGGGCGTTTTTCTGACCGGTGCCTACCAGGAGACGCTCGGCGACATCCACAATCTGTTCGGCGATACCGACAGCGTCGACGTCTGGCTCGAATCCGGCGACTATCGGCTGGTCAACGCGCGTTCCGGCGATACGGCCGACGTACTGCTGGCAATGGTGGGCTACGATGCCCGCGCCCTGATGACGGCGTGCCGGGCGCGGGTCAAGGCCGCCGGCCTCGAGCGTGGGGAGGCCGAACACATCGAAAGGCTCCTCGCCGAGGGGCTGTCGGCCTACACCTACCTGGATACCCAGGGCACCCCGGACTGAATCGGGCGAGTCGACGGCGCTGTTGGTAATATGCCTCTACTAACCCGTCTCCCGAACAAACCCCGACCCCCAGGAGCTTCCCGAGTCATGCTCGTTCGTTATCTTTTCGTGATCCTGATGATCGCTTCCGGCCAGTTGCTGGCGGCCATTCCTGCCGACGTCGAGCTGGAGCCGGCCTTTGGCGGTGAGTTCTTTTCGTTTCCAGTCGGGGTTCGGCACGCCAGCGACGGCTCGGACCGCAAGTTCATCATCGAACGCGACGGGCGAATCCAGGTCGTCGACGCGGAGGGGAACGTCGGCACATTGCCCTTTCTGGATATCAGTGACGAGGTCGACACGACCTTCGAAGGCGGTTTTCTGGGGCTGGCCTTCCATCCGGACTACGCCAGCAACGGCCGTTTTTTCGTCAAATACACCTTCGACGGCGATCCTGAATCCGGTTCTCAACTGACCACCCGGGTCTCGGAGTTCACGGTCGATGCCCTTGATCCGGACGTCGCTGACCCGTCCAGCGAACGCATCATCATCGAGATCCCCCAGGACAGCAACAACCATAACGGTGGCGATCTGCATTTCGGACCGGATGGCTATCTGTACTTCGGCATGGGTGACGGCGGCGGCAGCAACGATCCCTGCAACCGGGGCCAGACCCTGGATCCGGACGATCTGCTGAACTGCGGCAACCACGCCACGACACCGGCCAAGGTCCTGCTCGGCAAGATGGTCCGGATCGATATCGACGCTACCACGCCGGCGGGGTCGAACAACCTCTGCGCGGCCAGCGCCGACGGCTCCGCGGCCTACGCCGTCCCCGAGTCCAATCCTTACGCCGACGAAGCAGACCGCTGCGGCGAAGTCTGGGCCTACGGCAAACGCAACCCCTACCGCTTCAGCTTCGACCGCGACAACGGCGACCTGTGGATCGGCGATGTCGGGCAGGGCACCTGGGAGGAAATCAATCGCGAGCCGGCCGACCATCCCGGCGGTCGCAACTACGGCTGGAAGGTCTGCGAAGGCAACTGGCTGCGCGGCAGCACCAGCAGCGCCTGCACCCTGTTGGGCCACGCCGGACCGACCATCGAATACCGTCGGACCAGCCCCGAATGCTCGGTCACGGGCGGCTATCGCTACCGGGGCCCGATCGCTTCGATGCAGGGCCGCTACGTTTTTGGCGACTACTGCAGCGGCCGGATCTGGTTCGCCGAAGAATCCTCGCCGAATACCTGGACCAGGGAAGAGTTCGGTCTCGTCGGCGGGGCATTCCAGCTAGTCGGCTTCGGCGAAGATGAGGCGGGCAATCTCTACGTGAGCCGCGTCAACGGACAGATCCTCGTCTTCACCGGCGATGCCGAAACCCTCTACAGCATCGGGGGTGAAGTCACCGGACTGGAAGGAACGGGCCTGGTGCTACTGAACAACGAAGGCGACCCGCTGAGCATCGAGAGTAACGGCCCCTTCAGCTTCCCGACCGAGCTCGCCGAAAACGAGGGCTATGACGTCACGGTCTCCAGCCAGCCCACCGAACCCCTGCAGCACTGCACCGTGGATCAGGGTAGCGGACAGGTCGGCACCAGCGACGTCGACACGATCTCGGTGACCTGCGTGACTCTGGACGACGAAGTCTTCGAGGATCGCTTCGAGGTTCCCCCCATGAAATGAGCCAGCGGTCCAGGCCAGACTGAAAACACGCGGATGAGGCGGGCCAGACGTCGGCTCGATGGCCCGAGGGTTCTTCATTGATCCTGCTGCGACCGCCCCGCTCGGGTTAGGATGCTCCGGAGGACGAGCCGAGCCCACGGAGTCCATGGGCACCCCGTCGCGGCTGTTGCGGAGCCGATCATCCGATGGAGACCGAACTGCGCGGAGAACCTGCTCCGACCTCTCTGGAGGTCGTTTTCCGCGTGCGCGATCTGACCAAGACCTACATCGTCGGCGACACCCGCATCGACGCGCTGCGCGGCATCGATCTCGACCTCTTCGCGGGCGAACTCGTGGTCATGCTCGGTGCCTCGGGCAGCGGCAAATCCACCTTGCTGAACATCGTCGGCGGGCTCGATACCGCCACCTCGGGTTCGGTGGGCTACCGCGACCTGGACCTCACAAAGGCCGATGACCGCGATCTGACCGAATTTCGGCGCGAGGCCGTGGGGTTCGTTTTCCAGTTCTACAACCTGATTCCGAGCCTGACCGCGCGCGAGAACGTCGCGATCGTGACCGAAATCGCTTCCGACCCGATGAGTCCGGACGAAGCCCTCGCGCTGGCGGGACTGCGCGACCGCGGCGATCATTTCCCGGCCCAGCTGTCGGGCGGCGAGCAGCAGCGGGTCGCGATCGCGCGGGCGATCGCCAAGCGTCCCGCCGTCCTCCTGTGCGACGAGCCCACCGGCGCGCTCGACTCGAAAACCGGGATCATCGTGCTCGAGGCGCTGCAGCACGTCAATCAAACACTCGGCACAACGACGGCGGTCATCACGCACAACGCCGCGATCGCCGCCATGGCCGATCGGGTGATCTACTTGAGCGATGGACGCATTGCCGAAGTGGTGGAAAACGCCCACCCGGTCGCCGCCGCGACCCTGAGCTGGTGACCGATGCGTGCCTTGAACCTCAAGCTGGTTCGGGATTTCTGGTCCCTCAAGGCACAGGCCCTGGCCATTGCCCTGGTGATTACCGGCGGGATGGCCACCTGGGTCATCGCCCTGAGCACCATGGACTCGCTCTCGGTCACCCAGAGAATGTTCTACCAGGACTACCGTTTCGCGTCGGTCTTCGCCGGACTGACGCGCGCGCCGCGGTCGGTCGTTGCGCAAATCGAGGAGGTCCCCGGCGTCGTGGTTGCCGAGGGGCGAGTACAGGCCGCCGCTCGCTTCCGCGTGCCCGGGTTCGATGAACCGATCGAGGCGCAGGTCATCTCGCTCCCCGACGGCACGCAGCCGGAACTCAGCCGGGTCCACCTGACCAAAGGCCGACTGCCCGACCCCGATCGACCGGGTGAGATCGTTCTCGTCGAATCGTTCGCCGGGCAACACGGGCTGCGCGTCGGCGATCGGTTGCTCGCGATCATTCGCGGTCGCGAGTTCGAGATGCAGGTCAGCGGCATCGGTCTGTCGCCCGAGTACGTCTACTTCATCCGGCCCGGTGATCTGTTCCCCGATCACCTTCGCTACGGCATCGCCTGGATGGGACAGGACGCGCTTTCGCGGGCGTTCGACATGGAAGGCGCCTTCAACTCGCTCGCGATCGCAACGGACCGCGGCGTGCATGACCAGGCGGTCATCGAAGCCGTCGACCGCATCCTCGAACGCTGGGGCGGCAGCGGCGCCTACAGCCGCGAGGACCAGCTATCCCATGCCTATCTGAGCGAGGAGCTCAATCAGCTCGAGGGCATGGCGCGCATCATTCCGGTCATCTTTCTGGGCGTGGCGTCTTTCCTCCTGAGCATCGTGGTCGCGCGCATCATCCGGATGCAGCGGGACCAGATCGCGGTCCTGAAGGCCTTCGGCTACGCCAATGCCACGATCGCGGCCCACTACCTGCTGTTCATGCTGGCGATCGTCGCCGTCGGGATCATTCCCGGCATCCTGATCGGTGCCTGGCTGGGTCAGGGTCTGTCGTCGCTGTTCAGCGAGTTCTATCGATTTCCCGATCTCAGCTATCGCCTGGCCCCCTCGGTCGTGCTCAGCGGCTGCCTGCTGACCGTTCTGGCGGCCGGGCTCGGAACAGCCCGATCCCTGTGGACGGTGTTCTCGCTACCGCCGGCCGAAGCCATGCGGCCGGAACCGCCGACCCGTTTTCGCCGGACGATGCTGGAGCGCCTGCCCCTGATCCGGCGACTGAGCCAGCCTTCGAGGATGGTGGCCCGCAACCTCGAGCGACATCCGTTCAAGGCGGGGCTGTCGGTCGTCGGCATCGCCCTGGCAACGGCCATTCTGGTGACCGGGCATTTCCAGGAAGACACCATCGATTACATGCTCGGCGTCCAGTTCGGCTACGCCGCTCGGGAAGACATGACCGTAGCGTTGACCGATCCGAGGAATCGCCAGGCCCTGCACGAACTGTCTGCGCTGCCCGGGGTCCGTCAGGTCGAGGCCTTTCGCATGGCCCCGGTCAAGCTGATAGCCGGCCATCGCAGTCATCGTACGGTGATCCAGGGGCTTGATCGGGACGCCGAGCTGCATCGAATCGTCGACCGCGATCTGCAGCCGATCGTGCTGCCGGAACAGGGGCTGCTGCTGACCGACTGGCTGGCCGATGAACTCGGCGTCAGACCCGGTGACCCGATCGAAATCCAGCTGCTGGAACGCGACCAGCCGATCATTCAAACGACCGTCATGGGTCTGGCCAGGGAGTTCATCGGCGTATCGGCCTACATGGAGATCAATGCGCTCAATCGATTGCTCGATGAAGACGAAGTCCTGTCAGGCGTCTTTCTGCTCGCCGATCGGGAGCGCCTGCCCGAACTCTATGCCGATCTGCAGCAGCGTCCCGATGTGGTCGGGAGCAGCCTGCGACTGGCGTCGATCGAAAGCTTCAACGAGACCATGGGAGAAACCCGGATCGTCTTCTCGGCCATCAACACAGTGCTTGCCGGAATCATCGCATTCGGGGTGATCTACAACACCATGCGTCTGGCGCTTTCGGAGCGGGGGCGGGAACTCGCCTCGCTGAGGGTGCTCGGTTTCCGACGGCGCGAGACCGCTCAGATTCTGTTCGGGGAACTGGCCGTGACTACCCTGCTCGCGCTTCCGCTCGGTTTCTTTCTGGGCTACGGTCTGTGCTGGCTGATCGGGTACAGCATGGCCTCCGAGTTCTACCGTATTCCGACCATCGTGGATGCGGACGCCTATGCCTATTCGGCCCTGATCGTCATCCTCGCCGCCCTGGTGTCGGCGACGGCGATCGGCAGGCGACTGTACCGACTCGACCTGATTGCGGTCCTGAAAACGCGGGAGTAGTCCATGACGCTTTCCAGAAAGCTGTTCCTGTTGGCAGGTTGCGGACTCCTGGTCATGGTGATCGCGCTGGGTCTGCGGCCGAAAGCCCTGTCGGTCGACCTCGCTTCGGCCCGGTCCGGAGAACTGCGCGTCGTGGTTCGCGAAACCGGTCAGACCCGGGTGAAGGATCGCTACGTGATTTCGTCTCCGGTCCAGGCCTACGCCCCGCGCATCGAACTCGAACCCGGCGATCCGGTGGACGCCGGCGAAGCCCTGATCGTGCTCGAACCGATACCGGCTTCCGTCCTCGACGCGCGCAGCGTCGCCGAAGCACAGGCGCGCGTGGATCGCAATCGCGCCGCCCTGCAGTCGAGTGAATCGAGGCTGGAAGCGATCGCGACCGAACTCGAACTGGCCCTGCACGAGTTCGAGCGTCTGCGACCGCTGCACCAGCTCGGCACGATTTCGGCCAGCCAGTTCGAACAGGCGGAGACCGCGCACCGGCGCCTTGCGGCCGAGCAACGCTCGGCCAGCTTCGATGTCGAAGTCGCCCGCCAGGACCTTCGTCTTTCGCGGGCCGCGCTCGAACAGCAGAGCGCCCCGCTCGATGCGATGCAGTCCTTCCCGATCCTCGCGCCGGTCTCCGGCCAGGTCCTCGATGTCGCGCACGAAAGTGCAGGCGTGGTCCAGCCGGGCGAGACGCTCCTGACCGTGGCCGATCCGGCTTCGCTCGAGGTGATCGTCGAACTGCTTTCGGCCGATGCCGTGCGGCTGGAAGGCGGAATGCCGGTCGAACTGATTCGCTGGGGCGGTGAGACGACCCTGCTCGGCGAGGTCCGTTTGATCGAGCGCGGCGGCTTCACAAAGGTGTCCGCGCTCGGCGTGGAAGAACAACGAGTCGTGGTCGTCGTCGATCTGGTTTCACCCTTCGAACAGTGGCGCCAGCTGGGTGATGGCTACCGCGTCGAGGCGGTCTTCGTGCTCTGGCAGCAGGACGATGTTGTCCAGGTGCCGATCGGTGCGGTGTTCAGGCACGACGATGGCTGGGCCGTCTTTCGGCAAGAGGACGGTCGAGCCCGACTTCAGACGGTCGAACTGGGCCGGTGGGGAGAAAGCCGCGTGCAGATTCGCTCGGGTCTGACCGTCGGAGACTCGATCGTCGCGCATCCCGATGCCGAGATCACCGACGGCCAGCGCATTCGACCATTCGTCCGATGACGCCTCATCGCGCGGACATGATGAGTTCGAATCGATCGCGGAACAAGCCGTCTTCGACGATGTTGCTCCAGATGCGAACGCCCATATCGAGATCGGCCATGGCGAGGATCTCGTCGTTGACCACCACCTTGCGCGCGTTGCCCGGCGAGTTGAAGATATCGATCAACTCGGGCTCGAGCGGGTCGGCAATGTCGACCGCCATCAATCCGTAGAAGGTGTCGGATGCGATGTAGGCCGTCTCGTCCATGACGGCGATGCCGTGGGCGAAAATGGGAAAGGGGTTGTAGCGCGAAACGAACGAGGGCAACGCGGGGTTGCTGATATCCCAGATTTCCATACCGTTGATGGTGGCGGCGAGAAAGGCCCGGTCCCCTTCGATATGCACATCGTTGATCTGCTGATCGGTCGACAGCGTCCCCAGTTCGCTCAGCGTCTCCTGGTTTCGGTCCAGTGAAAGGATCCAGGCCTCCAGGCTGCTCGCGGCGATCAGACGGTCGTTGTCGGCGAACACGCGGATGATCGACCCGGAATCAGGTGCCCAGCTCGTGACCAATTGCGGTGCGAACGGGTTGGCCACGTCGATGATCTGCACACCAAGAATACCGGCCGTCACCGCGACCCAGCTGCTTCCATCGATGGGGTGGGCATCGAAGCTCGACGCGCCGCCGCCGAGATCGAAAGGCAGGGCGAACACGGGCTCGGCCGGATCGCTGATATCGACCAGGTCGATCTCGTCGCCGCTGGTGATCACGACCAGCGAGTCGCCGACGCGAACGGCATCGCGCACGCCGCCGCCGGGTACCGGAATGAAGTCGGTCGTCAGGTCTGCGCTCTGACCCGAAAGGTTCATCAGCAGCACCCCGGCTTCGCCGTTGGCGACCACGAGCTCGTTACCCGCGAACGAGACATTGACGCTGTTGGAGAAGTGCGGAATCGCCGAGCTGGCTACGGGATCACTCGACTCGTCGATCAGCTCGACGACGCTCGGGTGGAAGAAATCCAGTTTGATGGACACCGCCGTCCCGCCGATCGCGGCGACATCGATCCGCCCGCCGCGGTCGTTGCCGATGATCGTCGGCGCGGCCAGATTGTCGATGTCGGCGAAGATCAGGCCGTTGCTCAGAGTCTGGTCGGCCAGCACCGCGGTCCCGTCTTCGAGGAACTCCACCCGCCGGATGGTCGGGAAACCGGCCGGGAAACCGCTGGTATCCAGCGCGCCGACCGGGTCGAGCACCGGGCTGGCGCCGGTCGTGTCGATGTCGAGCACCGACAGGCCGTCTCCAAGACCGGCCGCGTAGATCCGATCGTCGACCAGGGTGATCCGCGTCGCGCGGGCGTCGGAATTGCGGTCGACGAGCTGCATGTCGCCGAGGTCGCTGAAGTCCACGAGCGAAACGCCGTCCAGATCATCGGCCACGATCGCAAGGCTCTGATAGACCTCGACGTCGAAGACGAAGTCCGTTCCGGGCTCGAAATAGGTGCCCGCGATCGTGATGGCCGAGGGATTGCTGACATCGAGCGCCCAGACGCCCGCTGGCGAGATCGCCGCGATCAGCAGATCGTTCGAGGCGAACGCGACCGCGTACGGGCTCTGACCGTCGGCCTGCGCATAGCGTCCCGCGATCACCGGTGCGTTGGGACCGGACAGGTCGATCAGAGTCACCCACTTTTCCCGATCGGCGACCGCCGCCAGACTGCCGTCGTCCGAAATATCGATCCCCCGGACGGCATAGTTCGTCGCGACCTCGCCGATGACGATAGGGTTTGCCCGATCGGTCACATCGGCGATGCGGAACACCGTCCCTTCACCGTAGAAGATCAGATCCTGCCCGGCGATCGTCCGAGCCTCGACGGCATTCGACGGGCCATAGGGCCAGTGGGCGTCGTCCGGATACTCCGGAAAGACCTGGCCGAAGATCGGGTTGCTGACCAGCGCGAACAACAGCAGCAGGGAGATCCCGGGAATCGGACGCGAAACACCCTGGCGCAGGCTGCTTACCAGACACGAAAAGAACGGACGGGCGGTTGCATTCAACGACATTTCAAGCTCCCTTCATTCGGTTGACAGACGTTCGGTACGTCGGCACTCGGTGTGGCGTGGATACATCGTCGGCCAGCAAGCCGCGAGAAGCTTGAAATTTGCTTGAAAATATTGTGAATCGGAAATAGTAACGGTCGACCGGGCGTCTCAGCCCGGATCCGGTCGAATCACATGCCCGATCGCCGGGTCGGTCCGGCCGGCCAGCATCTCGATGAGCACCTCGCGCGCGGCTTCGAAGCCGGTTTGTTCCCGAATCTCGATCAGCTTGTGGCGGGTGACATGACCGAAGAAGGCGGCAACGGCCTCGCCGACGCGGCGATTGAATTCGTCCGCGCCCCACTCGCTCTGACGGCGCGCGACCCATTCGGGGGCGAAGAAGAAGCTCGGCTGCGGGCCCGGCAGCTTTTCCGACGGCTGCGGCGGCGCATGTGCGTGGGCCGCGCCCACGGCGGCGTCGTGGACCAGCCGATCGCCGAAGTGGCGGTGCACGCGCAACTGCACATCGGGATTGCCCGCGATGTCGACGTAGACCGTCGGGCGGCTTGCATCGAGCTGCTCGAGATCGCCGTAGGCCAGGGCCTGAGCATACAACTCCAGGCCTCTGACAAAGGCCAGGTTCCGCTCGGATGTCATTCCGATCACGTCGATATCGGAATGCAGGCCGATGCCGAAGGCGACCGAATAGCCGGTGCGGCTCGAGGCGCTCGAGATCACGACCTGCTCGGCGCCGAAGAATTCATTCTCGGCCAGGAAATCGGACAGACCGAAGGCGGTGACGAACAGCGGCCGGAAGATCGCGTGCAGCGGCTCCGCGGCCGCCGGCTGGGCCGGATCGTTATCGCTTCGCTGATACCAGTTGTAGACCTCCGGCAGCTCGCGGCGATGAGGCGACTCGTCGCGAAAAGACCTGGGCCCGGTCTTTCCGGGCCTGACGACGAGATGAGTGGCCAAAGGAAAGTAGCCGAAACAGCGCTGACCCGAATCGATGCCTTCGGCCCGCGATTCAAGGACATCGGCGTAGCCCCACACCGGCAGCAGACCCTGGCCTTCGACGCCGGTCGGGAAGAATTCCCAATATCGCAGGGCCTCACCGAAGGCGGCATAGGTGACGTTGTTGACGGTCAGCGAAAAGCGGTCGAGCGCGAGCACCACCTCGCCGTCTGCAGCCGACGGTGCAGCCACCTGTTCGATCGACAGGTCCTCGAAGCGAGAACGGTTCATGAGCAGGCGTGTCATTACAGTCATGAGTCCAGGATCGCGAGCGAAGTGAGCCGGCATCGTAACCCATGCACTCGCGTGACTCCCGGATGTGCCTTGCCCAGGCGGTATGATGATCACCTCTGAGCAGCGAACCCGAACGTCGATGAACCTCGACGGTGTTTTGAGCCATTTCCCGGTGGACGAGCGGCCGTGACCGGGCACCGCGATCGCTTTGCCGCGTCCTGGCGGCGGCTGCGCCAGGCGCTGGCCGGAGCGGAGGTCGATTCGGACGCGCTGGACAAGGCGGTCAAGTCGGCCTTCGAGAGCCGGGCGGTGCCGGTGCTGTGGCTGCTCGGCACGACGCAGTCGGGCAAGACCTCGATCGTGCGCGTGCTCACCGACAGCCCCGAGACCGACATCGGCGACGGTTTCCGCCCGTGCACGCGCACGGCCCGAACGTACGATTTCCCGGCTGATGCCCCGGTGGTGCGATTTCTCGACACCCGCGGCCTCGGCGAAGTCGACTACGACCCGAGCGAAGACCTGGCCCAGTGCGAGCAGCGCTCGCACCTGGTCGTCGCGGTGGTCCGAGCCGCCGACGCCCGGCCGCACCCGCTGCGGAAGGTCTTGAGCGATGTCCGTCGCCGCCATCCGGACTGGCCGCTGGTGATCGCCCAGACCACGCTGCATCAGGCCTACCCCGACGATGCGGACCATGTCCAGCCCTACCCCTTCGATCGAGGCGACTGGCAGGAGAGGGTTCCGGACGAGCTCACGCGTCTGATCATCGCCCAGCGCACCTTCCTTGCCGCGGGCCTGCCCGGGGCCGGATCGGTGCACTGGGTGCCCATCGATTTCACGCTGCCCGAGGACGGATTCGACCCGCCCGACTACGGTGTCGATGCGCTCTGGGATGCGATCGAGGCAGCCAGCTCGCTCGGCCTCGAAGCCCGCCTGCGCGCCGATCCCTCGATCAGCGACGTCTACGCGAGAGCCGCCCATCCCCAGATCGTCGGCTACAGCCTCGCCGCGGCCGCCGTCGGCGCGCTGCCGCTGGTCGACCTGGCCCTGGTCCCGGGCGTCCAGGCCCGCATGCTCTATACCCTTGGCCGGCTCTACCAGCGCCCCTGGGACCGCCGCCGTGGCACCGAATTCCTCGGCCTGCTCGGCGGCGGCATCGCCGGCGCCTACGGCCTGCGCATGGCCGGGCGCGGTCTGGTCAAGCTGATACCCGGCTGGGGGCAGACGATCGGGGCGGCCTGGGGGGCGACGAGCAGCGGCGCGCTCACCTACGCGCTGGGCAAGACGGCCGGTTACTACCTCAATCGCAGCCGCCTCGGGCATCCGGTCGAAGCGAGGGCGCTGCGCGAGTTTCACGCCCGGGCGCTGGAGCGCGGGCGCTCGCTGCTGCGGTCGACTTCCCAAGACGAAGACAGATGAAGCAGCTGATCCGGCAATTCGGCTGGTCGCGCGTGGTCGCGCTTGCCCTGACCATTCTGCCGCTCGTGATCCTGCCGGTTCTGGGGACGCTGTGGCTGTTCGATTCGGGCTGGCTGTGGTGGTGGCTACTGGCCATGGCCGTGGCCAGCGGCATCGGCGTCGTCCTCAATCGCCTGGCCGCCCGGGCCGAACAGCGTGAACTGCCACAGCGAACGACCGCACCGGCCGGGCACTGGTCGGTCGAGGCCGAACGCTGCTTCGAACGGATCGAAGCCCTGGCCGACAGCGCCAGCATCGAGGAATGGCCGCTCGGCGACGGTAGCCGCCTGCTCGAACTGACCCGGCGCATCCTCGAGCTCACCGCCGGCCATTTTCACCCCGGCTCCTCGCGCCCGCTGCTGGAAATGACCCTGCCGCATACCCTGGCCATCATCGAGCGCGCGGCCGGCGAGCTCAGGCGCGAAATCGTCGAGCAGATCCCTCTGAGCCATCAGCTTACCCTCAGCGGACTGCTCGAGGCCCGCAGCTGGCAGGCCTGGTTCAAGCGCAACGAAGGCTGGTTCCGGGCCGGGCGCGCGCTGTTCAGCCCGCAGTCGGCCGTGGTCTCCGAGCTGCGGCGCGCGGTCGGCAACCAGGCACTCCAGCAGGGCTCGCAGCGCCTGCAACGCTGGATGCTGCAGGAATTCATCCGCAAGCTCGGCTACCACGCGATCGAACTGTACGGCGGCTACGCCCGACTCGACGAAGCCACAGCACTGACGGCGGCGGTCGAGCCGGACAGCGAGGACCAGCGGGCCATCGCCGGGGCTGAATTCACCGACACCGAGCCGCTTCGGATGGTTGTTCTGGGCCGGGCCAACGCCGGCAAGTCCAGCCTGATCAACGCCCTGTTCGGCGAACTGACCGCGGCGACCGATGTGCTGCCCGACACGACCGCCGCGCTGACGGCCTACCGACTGGCCGACGAGGATCGCTCGGACCCTGGTCTGGCCAACGCCCTGATCTTCGACACGCCCGGCTTCGACGGTGCGCTGTTTCGGCACCGGGACTTCGTTCGGATCGCGCGTTCGGCCGATCTGATCCTGTGGGTCAGCGCCGCGAACCGTCCCGACCGCGCGGAGGAGCGCGAACGCCTGGACGAGCTGCGCGAGATCCTCGCCGACCCCACTCGCCGCGCCCCGCCGATCGTGCCGGTCATGAGCCATATCGATCGCCTGCGGCCGGTGCGGGAGTGGTCGCCGCCCTACCGCCTCGACCCGCCCGAAGGCCCCAAGGCCGGGTCCATCGTGGCGGCGGCCGAAGCCCTGGCCTCCGATCTCGGCGTGGATGCGGGGGTGGTCGTGCCGGTCTGCCTGGCCGACGGACGCGTCTACAACGTCGAGGACGCCCTGGCCGCCGCGCTGATCGCCAACCAGGACAGCGCCCGGCGGGTGCTGTTGATGCGCTGCCTGAAGGCGCGCCGCAGCGAAGAGAACTGGACCCTGCTGAAGCGCCAGCTCGTCAACAGCGGTCGCCTGATCGGGACGGTCGCCGGCGCGGTTCTGACCGGGGCGGGTCAGTCCACGGGCACCGGCGGGTCGGGGTCATCATCCCAGTCCTCTTCCGGCGGCGGATAGCGTTTCAACCACTGCTCGAGTTCGCGCGCGTGACCGGCCTCTTCTTCGGCGAATTCAGCGGCCAGCTCGGCGACTTCGGGGTTCGCGGTCGCGGCCTGGACCCCGGCGTAGAAGCGATGAGCGCCATGCTCGGCGGCCAGCGCCAGGGTCAGGGCCTGATGAGGGGTCATCAGATAGTGACTGGCTTCGAATTCGGCGGCTTCGGGGCTGTCGTGATCGGGCCACTGGAATTCCCAGGGCTTGAGCCGGATCAGGCCGCCGGCCGCGTCGGCACGCTCGCGGGCCTCGGTCAGGTGCAATCGGGAGTAGTGCTCCATGCGCTTGAACAGCTCGGCGACGGCCGGATTGTTATGCACGTCGAGCGCGGCCGTCAGATCGTGATAGCGCTCGGCGGCGTCGCCCTCGAGAGCCACGGCGTGGGACAGGAACAGTCTCAGATCATCCATGGCGCGCAACCCGGAACGATGCCTCGAGCGATTCCGGCGAACGCGCGGGGCGAGTCGCAGCGCTCCAGCGCGGCCGTTCGGCGCGGTACAGCAGCCCGGTGGTCAGCGGGCCGGCATCGACGAGTTGCCGATAGGCTTCGCCGCGCTGGTCGGTCACTTCGAAGCCGGATTCGATCCGCTTCTTGTAGCCCATCTGCTCCGGCCGATAGGTGATGCAGGGCGAGATCACCTGAATCAACGCAAAGCCGGGATGGGCGATGGCTTCGGCGATGCGCTGCGCGAGGCCGTTGGGATTGCCCGAGAACTCCCGCGCGATGAAGCTGCAGCCCGCGGCCAGCGCCACTTCCAGCGGCTCGAGCGCATCGAGGTGGGTGCCGTCCGGGGTGAGCTTGCTGCCTTCCCAGTCCGGCTCGGTGGTCGGCGAAGCCTGGCCCTTGGTCATGCCGTAGACCGCGTTGTCCATGACGATCCAGGTGAAATCGACGTTGCGCCGGCAGGCATGGAGAAAGTGATTGCCGCCGATCGAGAATCCATCGCCGTCGCCGCTCAGCGCGATGACGGTGAGGTCCGGCCGGGTCACGGCCAGCCCGGTGGCCAGCGGCAGTGCGCGACCGTGCACGCCGTGGAATCCATAGGCCTTGACGTAGGCCGGCAGGCGCGACGAGCAGCCGATGCCCGAAATCAGCGCGATGTCTTCCGGCTTCAGCCCTTCGGCCGCGAATACCTTGGTCAGCGCGTTGAGCACGCCGAAGTCGCCGCAGCCGGGGCACCAGACCGGTTGGACGCCGGATTTGTAGTCGCGGGCGCGAGGGATGTCGCTGGTCACGATGTTCATGATCGATTGTCCTCGAGGGCGAAGTGGGCGCGGATCGCGTCGGCCAGCTCGCCAGGGCGGATCGGCAAGGGCCCCGGGACCGCGTGCCTGATCAGCTCGATGCCGGGCGCGCAAGCGGCCTTGAGCAGGCCGAAAAGCTGGCCGGAGTGATTGTGCTCGACGACCACGGCGCGCTCGATGCCATCGAGTGCCTCGGTCAGCGCCTCGGTCCGCAGCGGCCACAGCAGCCTCAGGGCGATCAGGCGCAGCGCCAAGCCCTGGCCGCGCAATCGCGCCACCGCCTCGCGGACCGGCCGGGTCGACGAGCCCCAGGTCACGACCGCGAAGCCGGCATCGGCGTCGGTGTCATCGATGTCCGCCCAGCGCGTCCCGTAATCGTATCGCAGCAGCTTGTCGCGGCGCTTGTCGAGCTGGGCGAGGTGGTCGCGGGCCCTGGTCGACGGTCGCCCGCGCGCGTCGTGCTCGAGACCGTCGGCGACGAACAGGCCGCCCGGCGTGCCGGGAATGGCCATCGGTGAGACCCCCGAGGGCGTGTCGGCATGGCGCTGATAGCGGCCGGGCTCCGGAGCGTCGGCGGTCAGACGCTGCGCCGATACGATCGGCGCGTCCGGGACATCGATGATCGCTCGCGACTGGGCGAGCGCCTGGTCGGACAGCACGAGCACCGCGGTCTGCAGGGACTCGGCAAGCTGCACGGCCCAGGCGGTCGTCTCGATCGCGTCGGCGATATCCAGCGGCGCGACGACCGGATGGGGCGCCTCGCCGTGGAGGCCGTGAACGGCGATGTTCAGGTCGGTCTGCTCGGACTTGGTCGGAATCCCGGTCGACGGGCCGCCGCGCATCACGTTGACGACCACCACCGGGGTTTCCGAGGCGACCGCCAGGCCGATGCTCTCCATCATCAGCGACAGGCCCGGGCCTGATGTGGCGGTCAGTGACGGCGTGCCGCCGAAGCTCGCGCCGAGGCACATGTTGATCGAGGCCAGCTCGTCCTCGGCCTGGATCAGGGTGCCGCCGCTGGACGGCAGCGCGCCGGCGAGCCATTCCAGCATGTCGGTGGCCGGGGTGATCGGATAGGCGGCGACGAAACGCACCCCGCCGCGAATCGCGCCCAGGGCGGCCGCTTCGTTGCCGCTCAGGTTCCAGCGCTCGGAGCGCCGGTCTGCGTTCGAGGTCAGCGCATCGAGCAGCGGCCCGGCGTCGAGGTTCCAGCCGGCCGACAGCGCCCCGAGCGCGGCATCGAGCTGACGATCGCCGCGCGCCGCGAAGCGGTTGCGGACCGCCGCCTCGATCGAGGCCCGATCGATTCCGGCGGCGCGGGCCACGAGTCCGACCGCGACCAGATTGGCGCGCCCGCCGCGAACCTGCTTCGCGGTCGCGGTCAGCGCAACCGGGAGGAAGACTGCTCCGCTCACGGCGATGCAGTCCGGGACGCCGGCATCATCGGGATCGGCGACAACGCGGCTGTCGCTGCCGAGCGGCATTTCCTCGGCAAAGCGCTCGATGTTGCCCCAGTCGAGCGCGACCAGCAGATCGAAGCGATCGCCCGGGCCCGCGACCGGACCATCGCCGAGCCGCAGCAGGGCCGCCGCTTCGCCGCCGCGAATCTGGGGCCCGAAGCTGCGCGACATCAGGCCATGGAAACCGGCTCGTCCGGCCGCATCGAGCAGCAACTCGCCCGCGGTCATGACGCCGGCGCCGCCGCTGCCGGACAGGGCGATGGAGATCGAATGCATGCTGGAAGAACGGGATTCAGTCGGATCGACGCGGGATTATAGACAAGGCACTCCGGTCCGGACTTGATCGAGCGCAATCGCCGCGATTGCACCATGACGCCTGAAACCCGATAATCGGCGACCTCGACTCGAACACTGGACCCGAAGCCCATGGACAGAATCATCTTCGCCACGCTGCTGGCATCGCTCCTGACCGCCTGCGGTTCCGATCGCTCCGAACCCGAGATCACCGAAATTCCGCAGCCGAGAGTCGTCACCGCATCCGATCCGGAGCCGGAGCCGGAGCCGGAGCCGGAGCCGGAGCCGGCCCCGGAAGAGGAACCAGCGGAGGAGGAATCGTCCGAACAGACCGATCGCCTCGGCCGCGTTCTGGACGCGCAGCCCGACGACGTCAAGGCACGCTATGAACATCGCCATCCGCGGGAGACTCTGGAATTCTTCGGAATCGGGCCCGGCATGACCGTGGTCGAGGCCCTGCCCGGCGGCGGCTGGTACACCCGCATCCTGCTGCCCTACCTCGGCGGGGAAGGTCGGCTGGTCGCGGCCAACTATGCCCTCGACATGTGGCCGCTGTTCCCGTTCGGCACGGATGAGTTCATGGAGCGCATCCGCCAGTGGCCGGAGACTTTTCCGGAGCAGGCGACTGAATGGTGCGACGAAGACTGCGCCGATGTATCGACCTTCTGGTTCGGATCGCTCCCGGAGGACACCGCCGGCACCGCCGACGCCGTGCTGTTCGTGCGCGCACTGCACAATCTGGCCCGCTTCAACGACGAACACGGCTATCTCGACCAGGCCATGGCCGACGCCTTCGCGGCGCTCAAACCCGGCGGCACACTCGGCATCGTCCAGCACTGGGCGCGCGCCGACATGCCCGATGACTGGGCCAACGGTGACGCCGGCTACATCAAGCGCGAGCTGGTCGTCGAGCGTGCCGAAGCCGCCGGTTTCGAGCTGGTCGACGAAAGCGACATCAATGCCAACCCGGACGATCAACCCACCACCGACGATGTCGTCTGGCGGCTGCCGCCGTCGCTGAACGTCCCCGAGGATGAGCCGGAGCTCCGGGAACGCAATCGCGAAATCGGGGAATCGCACCGCATGACCCTGAAATTCGCCAGGCCCGCCGACGACTCGGAGAGTTGAGCGCTCCGCGCGGGCCATCGAGAGGAGGCCACGAACCATGACCGTCGAACTGGTCTACCTGCTGCTGGCGGCACTCATGGTGCCAGGCTCCAAGGCACCCCTGTTTCGTGCCATGAGTCGCGAAAAGGGCGGCTACGACAATCGCAATCCACGAACCCAGCAGGCCCGGATGAGCGGCTACGGCGCGCGCGCGCTGGCCGCCCATCAGAACACGATCGAGGCCTTCCCGCTGTTCGCCGCCGGCCTGCTCGCCGCCCTGTGGGCCGGCGTCGACAGCGTCTGGGTGCACACGCTGTCGCTCACCTTCCTGATCGCACGGGTGATCTACGTCCAGCTCTACCTGGCCGACAGCGCGACGCTGCGCAGCGTGGTCTGGGCGATCGGCTTTTTCGCCTGTCTCGGGTTGATCGTGCTGGGGATAATTGGTTTCTAGATTTTCCTGACTGGATCCAGGTTCCAGACTCCGCGCTCCAGTGTCGTCACCCAGGACTCGTGCTGTTATCCCGGACTCGTGCTGTTATCCCGGACTCGTGCTGTTATCCCGGACTCGTGCCGTTATCCGGAACTCTTGTTGTCATCCCGAACTCTTGTTGATAGGGGTCGGGAAGGCAGAGCCTCCCCGCCCTCCGAACCGTACGTGCGGTTCTCCCGCATACGGCTCTCCGGTCAGTGGTTTCCACATCGGGATTGACGCGCCGCGGCATGGGCTTCGTGGAG
>Ga0208623_100246_pt1 | contig 56040 bp, 48 predicted proteins | sample HotLakConsUCCL28_FD_184737 | JGI IMG/M metagenome (GOLD analysis project Ga0208623, IMG submission 184737) | Hypersaline microbial mat communities from Hot Lake, Washington, USA - Hot Lake Consortium UCC-L28 (SPAdes) (version 2) ...
GCCGCTTTCGCGCCATGCGTGTACCAACGCGAACATGTGTTCTGCTTTTCGTGTATGCATATCTTTTTTACGGATAAGCTATCGCCTTTTTACCTGCCCACAAATATGTAGTTGGTAGGGGGGATACTTTTGAATGGCTGAAAAATTTGTCGCATGTGCGTTTTGGCAGAATGGACCGGCGTTTTGAGGAAAATTCTGCGCGCAGAATGTTGGTTGCTTTGCAGGATTTGACGAATCGCCAATTAAGTGATGAAGAAATTGCAAAACTGGCGCATGGAGCAAGTGAGCAGGATATTGTTGAATCAGGACTTGAGGACACCATGATTACCTCATACAATCAAATTAATGATATAAAGAATGAATTTGATATTGATTTAAGAACAGCTGCATTTATAAGTGCGATTCGTAAAATAGCCGTTATTTATAACAAAATGGGCATCTTTCCTTAAAAATGCCCCTTTAAATAACTACTGGATTACCAGTCTTTTTGCATATATTCGCGCAAATCCTGAATGTATATTCCAAGATCGTTACGTACTTCGAACAGGATTGCATGCAACTGATAGTATTGATCGGCTGTTGGGAATATTTGTTTGCTCTTCAGCGATTGCAACGCGCTCAGAGCTTCATTAGCTGCATAGAGCGCCTTCTTGCTGTATGCAATATTTCCGCCAATCATATCAGAAGCAAATCCGTAGGTATATCCGGCTGTCAATTTAGCACTTATTTGCAGAACTAAACTTACAAATTCATTATACGTTTGGTTTTCTAATACGTGCGGGTGTTCATCTGCCATTTTCAGTAGCCTGACACCCAAACTGTGTGCTTGTTTGTAAATGGCAAGGTTTTCTAGTGAGCCGGCATCTGACATGGCAAAATCATCACTCAGCAATTTCCATTCTTCGCCTTCATCCAACTCATCCAGTTCGTCTAAGATATCATCATCAAATTCATCGTCCAGCAGCTCATCATCCAAATCACTGTAAAGTTCAGCATCATCCGATAAGTCCTCGTCATACAAAAAGAAGATATCATCATCAGGCTCATCATCAATATCCCAATCATCTTCATCATCAGGGTAGTAAGGATCTTCGAAATAGAGTTCTTCTTCTATGTAGGAATCCAGAGCTTCATACTCAGAGGGTGATTCTTTGAGAATACGATACCACCTCGGGCTGTCCCCTCCCAGGTTGCTTTCAAGAAAATTCTTGAATTGATGGTTTTTTTGCTCAATCTCGTTGATGTGGGATTCCCATTTCTGTTCATCCCATGCGCCGTTTCCGTGGTTAGATTTCATTTAAACCTGTTCGTTAATAACGTGCTAAAGATATCAAAAAAACTAAGGAAAAAGAAGTGTTCTGAAAGACTGTTTATAATCGTTTCAATACACCACTTATTACTTTTGTAAGCTTGGGTTCTGCAATATTGGCTGCTTCCAGTATTTCAGCCATTTCAACGGGTTGTAGTGAATCCGGGAAGCATTCATCCGTTATCGCCGATACACCAAGAACCTTCATGCCCATGTGTGTTGCGGCAATAACTTCGGGAATAGTGCTCATGCCAACAACATCGGCACCAATCATTCGAAGAAACCGGTATTCAGCGCGCGTTTCAAGGTTTGGGCCACTAACAGCTACATAAACACCCTGATGCATTTTAATTCCATTGTCTAATGCTACTTGCTCTGCAAGTTCTGTCAAATCACGTGAATAAGGCTCGCTCATATCCGGAAAACGCACTCCCAGTTCATCGTCATTTGGACCAATGAGCGGGTTATCGCCCAGCATATTAATATGATCGACAATGCACATGATGTCACCGCGCCTGTAAATAGGGTTCATGCCACCGGCTGCATTCGATACGATTAACGTATGAGCGCCCAGAGCCTTTGCTACACGGACGGGAAATGCGATTTGCTGCATGGTATAATTTTCATAAAAATGAAACCGGCCTTGCATTGCCATTACATTTTTGCCGCTCAATGTTCCAAAGAGTAATCGTCCGGAATGGCTTTCTACGGTAGAAACAGGAAAATGCGGGATTTGATCGTATGAAATACTTTCTGAGGTTTCCATTTGTTCCGCCAACCGGCCAAGCCCGGTGCCAAGAATAATCATCACCTCAGGCTTCAGGTTTGTTTTTGAACGAATAAAGGTTAAGGCTTCGTCACGTTTTTTTCTAAATGCAGCTACGCTGTCAATACTCATATTAAATTAATTTATCAGTCAATATCTTCCAGCAAATCATCTAATGAATCCATGCCCGGTGTCTCTGAAGCTTCCGGTTTGATATCAGCTGGTTTTGGTGTTTTTTTCTCTTTTTCAGACTTTTTGTCTTTCTCAGGCTCTGTGACCGGTCGAAAAGTTCCGGATTTATCTGTTTTAAATTGATCAATCGATTTTTTTGCGGATTCCAAATATGATTCAATAGAACTAATCATCTCATTTCGCCGCTCGATTAAATCTAAAGTTGATTTGCGAATTTCCTGCTTTTCTTTTCTCGCTTCCTGCACGAGTTGCTCCGCTTCCATCTCAGCTTTTTGAATTTTATTGGCAGACTCCTTCCGGGCATTCTCTAATTTTTCAGCGGCATTATCACGGGCTGTTTGCAGGGTTTCATGAAGTGTGCCTTCAATCCGCTGATAATGAGCTAATTTATCGTTTAAACTTTTTAGCTCACGTTCCAGATCCTTAATTTTCCCGACCTGATTCTCCCAATCGTGAGCTATCATACTCAAAAAAGCATTCACTTCGGATGTATCATATCCCCTCATTGATTTAGCAAATGTGCGCTGTTTAATCTCAAGTGCAGTTAAACTCATGACATAACCTTTATTTTTTTGAAATTATTATGATTTTAGAATCAGGAATGTGTATGAAGTTAATCAATCGAAATCAAAATATCATGATTTTAACTGATTCTTAAGACGGCTTTTCATTTCATCCGATTTTTTTGCCGGTTCAGGCTCACTTTCATAATCTATATACACTTGATTTTCTTCATCTTCTTCTATAGTAGCAATGTGCTCAAGTGCACGTAACCGATTTTCAGTTCTCAGTTTAAACGATTTATAATCTTTTAGTTCTTTAAGCACATCCGGATCTAAGGCATTATTTTTTTTGTCAATTTTATGCCTGATTAATTTAAAGATGTTATGCATGATGTATCCACCTGTTCCAAAAACAGCCACAATACTAAAAATTGCTACAATTGCTTCTAACTCACTCATCGGATTCCTTGTTTTTTACGTGCGAGTTCATTTACCAGTTTTTGATTATTATCTACCGGGTCAGGCTCTATATCTACAGAACGTTCACTTCTTGCACGGTCCTGAAAATTATCAGGGTCAGATACAGCTATAATCTCCAGGTTTTCAATTCTGTGCTTAAGTTTTTTTATTTCGTCTTCAAGGTTGCTAACATGCTTGTCATTTGCCTTGAACCGAACCTTAAGTTTTTGGTTTTTATTGTAAGCATCTACCAAAATTGAAACGGTAATAATAATCGCCAAAAATAACCACAAATTCATAATATATATCTTATAGGTTCAATTATACTGCATATCAGAAGAAATTAAAAAGCCTCAGAAATTGTCAAAGTCAACTGATATGATTTAGTTGTAATCCTACGGTTATAATACCAAAATGTTGTCAATTTAGCAGGGGAGTTATTCCGTTAATTAAAAATTGAACACCAATACATAATGCTATGAAACCCATCATGCGGGTAAGTGCGGTCATTCCTGTTTTTCCGAGATATTTTACGGCCTTTGGTGCAATCCGTAATACACCATAGCTGCTGAGTGCAACGAGCAGTATTGATAGGAAAATGATTATATAATGACCAAATTCAGCCGCTTGCGAAGCAAGGCCCAAAACGGCAGCAATACTACCCGGACCGGATAACAATGGCATGGCTAATGGACTAAATGAAATGTCTATTTTTTCAACAGCTTCTTCTTCATCTTCCTTTGAAATTTTACGTCCACTTTCCTTTGGATTTAGCAAGGAAAATCCCCAACTCATAATCATCAGTCCACCGGCAATACGAATGCCTTCAATGCTAATACCATAAAAATTGATGATATACGTTCCTCCAAACAGGAAAGCTCCCAGAATTCCCACCATAAACAGACATCCCTTGAGTGCCTGTCGCTTGCGTTCCTGGGGGGTGTTATTCTCCGTGAGCGCCAAAAAAACAGGCATGGCCGTTAGTGGGTTCACAATTGAAAAGATGGAAATGAAGCTGGTTAATAATAATCCAGTTGATATCAATGAAATACTCTTAATTTAAATTATAAAATGAATTGATATTATTCGGTTTGCAGGCTGCAAACAAATCTGCAATCAGGCGAATTCATAAATTAAAGTGTGTTCCTGTTGCTAGTGTTAATCAATCGATTAAATTACGCATATTTCCAATAATAACATAGCTGTTATGATTCTGATTTTGTTAATCTTTGTCTCTCTATTTGAGGTGTTTTACAGAGCTATTCATCCATTTAATTAATCGCGTAGATTGCATCATTTTTACCCATCATTTCTAAGAACAATAGTTTTGAAATAAATTCAGATTAGACTCCGAATTAATAATCTATAAACTCAAACTTTTCGGCGTCAAACAATCCTTTATCACTCATTTTGATAGATGGTATTACGAGTAGCGCCATAAAGGAAATCAACATATACGGTGCTTTAAGCCTGCTGCCCATCTCGTGTGCCATTCTATTCAGATTTTGATACGCTTTGCCGGTTTCCTCACCGTTTCGGTCTGTCATAATTCCGGCCACAGGCAACGGTAACACCTCTTTTTTTTCGTTATGTACAGCCGCAATTCCACCCTTAGCTTCCATAATGAGATTAACTACTTCGCTCAGATATTCATCTGATGTTCCAATTGCGATAATATTATGCGAGTCATGTCCGACTGACGAAGCAATTGCTCCGTTTTTTAAACCAAAATTCTTGATAAACCCAACACCTGGTTTGGCCTTTGTATATCGGTTTACAACAGCAATTTTTAGAATATCGGCTTCTGAATCGGCAAGCAGTTCATTTCCGGATTTTGGGAGTTCAAGATCAATTCGTTTGGTTATGAGTTCACCGTCAAGTGCTTCAATAATGGAAGTAGTTGAACAGCCTGATTGTGAATAAACCTTGAAATCTTCCGGATTCACATCATAGGCAGTGAAATTATTGATTGGTTTGACATGTATTTTATCAAATTTCACTTCACCATCATACACGCAAGATCCATCAATCCATGTTTGTGCAACATGCATCGTTTCAAAGTCATCAATTATTACAAAATCAGCAGGGTCACCTGTTTGCAGTAAACCAACATTGAGTTTATAATGCTGTACAGGAATCACACAGGCTGAAAACAATACATCGTACAGATGATATCCGCCTTTTAATGTTCGGCTTACCAATTCATTTATATGGCCGAGAAGTAAATCATCCGGGTGCTTGTCGTCAGAACAAAACATGATTTCGGAAGCGTGATTTTTCATTAGCCCTATAAGCGCCTCATAATTTTTTGCAGCCGAACCTTCCCGAATAGCAATTTTCATTCCATGCTTCAGCTTGTCTAATGCCTCCTCTGCCGTAAAGCATTCATGATCTGTAGAAATTCCAGCGTTTACATACTTTTCGGCACGTTCACCACGTAATCCCGGCGCGTGGCCATCAACCGGTTTCCCGGCTTTGTGCGCGGCAGAGATTTTGGCATATACAACCTCATCATCAAACAGAACACCCGGCCAATTCATCATTTCGGCTAAATAATGTATTTCATCGCGGGCAAGCAATTCAACGACATGATCTACTGTTAACTCGGCTCCAGCTGTTTCAAATATTGTGGCTGGAACACAGGATGGGGCTCCGAAATAAAATTTCAGCGGTACCTTCTTTCCGTTTTCAATCATAAATTCAACACCCTCCAACCCGCATACATTTGCAATTTCGTGTGGGTCAGATACTGTCGCTACGGTACCATGACGAACAGCCAAGCGCGCAAATTCAGATGGAACCAACATCGAACTTTCTATATGTATATGAGAATCAACAAATCCCGGCATAATAAACACGTTTGGAGCGCTTTCAGTTTGGCGTACAGACGCAATTCGTCCGTTATCAACCGTAATTTCTCCCTTAAAAGTACGCCGGTTTAGCGGATCTATGATGGTTCCCCGTATTACAGTCATGTATGTGTTTTTTTATGAATAATAGATTAATTGACCAAAATGCCAATTTTTGACCACATTTCAATGTTTAAATTTGAAATTGCTTTTCACAAAGACTTCTTGATTCTAAATATTCTTACATTGGAACGCATGAACTTAAATTGATGATTACAGCAGGCATGATTATATATCCAGAAAATTTATTTCAAAAAACCGGTTTCGACGCCATTAAAGAAACAGCGGGGGAATATTGCCGCTCCGAGATGGGGTTGGAAGAAATGGAATTGGTTAAACCTGTCAGTAACCACAAAATAATTGAACGTGAACTTTCGCTAACGCGGGAAATGATGGCTTTGCAAAGCAGTGGTGATTCCATTCCGTTCGATCACTCTCATGATATCAGAAAAGCGGCTAAACGTTCACGGGTGGAGCGTGCCATTCTTGATGCACCTTCCATGTTGAAAATCAGACAATTTTGTGCCACTTGCCGTGTGCTGAAAGCGTTTATTCGGGCTCGGGAAGAGCGTCTCCCAAATTTGTGTATCCTTACTACAGAAATTACTCCACTTAAAGAACTGGAAAACGATATTGAACGAATAATAAATGAGCATGGCTCGGTCAGGGATGACGCTTCAGCCGCCTTACAGCAAATCAGGAAAAGTTTGAACTCCAGGCGAAATCAGCTAAGGTTAGCCTTAGATAAAATAATCAGAAGAGCTACAAAAGACGGGTATATGTCCGAACCCGAGCCAACTATTCGCAACGGACGTCTAGTGTTACCGGTCAAGGCTGAGCATAAAAGAAAAATAAACGGTTTTATTCAGGATGTTTCCGCAACTGGACAAACGGTTTATCTGGAACCAGCCGAGGCGTTGCATATCAATAATGATATTCGTGAATTGGAACAGCAGGAGTATCGCGAAGTGGAACGCTTGCTGATGCAACTAACGGCGACTATAGGGCAACATCATCAGATGCTGTTACTGAATAGCACTGTAATGGGTAAAATGGATATGATAATGGCGCGAGCCACTTTTTGTCACTCTCTTGATGCCATTATTCCTGAAATGAATGTCAACGGATTTATACGGCTGAAAAATGCGCGTAATCCCATTTTACTGTTGAAAAACAAAACCCGCCCAAAAGAAGTGCGGGAAAAAGTTGTCCCTTTAAACCTTAGCCTGGAACCTGAAGAGCGCGGACTTATCATAACGGGGCCAAATGCGGGTGGCAAATCTGTGACTTTAAAAACAGCGGGAATATGTCAGGTGATGATGCAATCCGGGTTTGGCATTTGTGCTGATGACGATACTTCACTCCCTGTTTTTAGTGGAATATTTTTGGATATGGGAGACGAACAGTCTATTGATGATGATTTGAGTACGTTTTCATCAAGGCTCACCTGGATTCGGGAAACCATGAGCGCAGCTGAACCCGACAGCCTGGTACTGGTTGATGAAGCCGGAACAGGAACCGACCCGGAAGAGGGAGTGGCGCTTTATCAGGCTTTTCTGGAGGTAATGATACAACGGGGATGCACGGTCATTGCCACTACGCATCACGGGAATCTAAAAGTCTTTGCTCATAATCATCAATATGTGGTGAATGCATCAATGGAGTTTGATCAGGAAAACCTGTCCCCCACATATTCTTTTCGAAAAGGAGTACCCGGTAGCAGTTACGCTTTCGAAATTGGGCAGCGTATTGGCGTATCAGAAGCGTTGCTAAAACGGGCGAGGGAATTGGTAGGGAGCTCAAAAAATCGCCTGGAGTCACTCATCATAGACATGGAAACAAAATCGCAACAAGCAGAACAGCTTCGGATGGAACTTGCAATGGAAAAAGCCAAAGCCGGGAAGCTTATCCAGGAATATGAACAGCGATTGACATCAATTAAAACAGAGCGTAATAAACTCCGTGAGAAAGCACTTACGGAAGCTAAAGAGATTATGAACAATGCTAATGCGCGTGTTGAGCAGGCTGTACAGCGAATTCTGGAAAGTAAAGGTGATAAAGAAGCTATCCGAATTATACGCGATGAAATAGAGCAGCAAAAAGAAGCTGTCGAACATCAACTTGAGGAAACTACAGCAGAGCGAAAAAACAAGCAAAAAACGTATAAAGAACCTCCTGTTAAAGGTGATACGGTTAATTTATTAGATTCAAATACAACAGGTGAACTTCTGGAAATAAATGGTAAGAACGCCGTTGTTTTGGTGAATGGGTTACGGCTTAAAACCAAATTCAGGAATCTTATTAAAACGGATAAACCCAAAGAAAAAAAATATGGCTATAAGCTTCTGCAAGCTGATGATAATGGTTCAGATGTTCAACCGGTGAAACAAAGTTTAGACATTCGGGGTTTTCGGGGTGAAGAAGCCATTCGCGAGCTTACTCACTTTCTTGATCGAGCCCGAACGGCCCGGCTTCAATCGGTTGAAATTATTCATGGTAAAGGAGATGGTATCCTTAAAAAGCTGGTTCATGAAGAACTTACCCGTAGAGCTGATATTTCTTCGTTCGAGCTTGCTCCCTGGGAACAAGGTGGTCCTGGTTGCACAGTTGCAAAAATACGTTGAAGAGCAAAATCTACACAATAGATTGATATTTAGCTGTTTCAAAAATCGCTTTTTAGTGCCTGTTATACCAATCTGCTATTTCTTATATTCTTTACAAATACTGAATGCATAGATAACCTGGCAAATATCAGACTTAATTATAGAGTTAGAAAATTTTAAACTGAGGAAACCGTGGGAGCATTACTCATCGTTGCACTGATCAGTTATCTGATCGGATCCATTCCAACTTCACTATGGGTTGGAAAAATTTATAAGAAAATTGATTTACGCAAACATGGCAGTGGAAACCTGGGTGCGACCAATACATTTCGGATTCTGGGCTGGAAAGCGGGTTTAGTCGTTTCCCTGATTGATTTCTCCAAAGGTTTTGCTTCCGCATATTATGTGAGCCGTATCGCTTATGAATTTGGTAGTATCCCTACTGTGTTTTCGGGCTGGGAAACAGATGTTTTTGTCATGATTTTTGCCGGCTTATTTGCAGTTTTAGGTCACATGTTCCCACTTTATGCTCATTTTAAAGGTGGAAAAGGAGTGCTTACCTCTTGTGGAATGCTATATGCAATTGAACCGATATCCATCAGTATTGCCTTTTCAATTTTCTTTATCATTCTTTTCTCAACAAGGTATGTGTCGCTTGCTTCTATGATTGGTACATTTACACATCCTCTGATATTACTAATACTTCGGTATGGTTTTGAAAAAGACATAGATGGAAGCCTGATTGTAATCAGCTCAATCGTATCGTTGGTTATTATCGTAAAACATCACGGTAATATTAAGCGTTTATTTAACGGTACAGAGAACAGAATATCATCATTCAGCCCGTCGAAAGGACGGATTAACGAATAATCTAATTACCCGTGAACATCACGATAATCGGCGCCGGCAGCTGGGGCACGGCTTTATCTTTAGTACTTGCAGATTCCGGTCATAACGCCCGGTTATGGGCTAGAGAGCCAGAACTTACCGGCCATTTAAATGAACATCATACCAACCTGTTTTATCTGAAAGGTATTGAACTACCCTCAAGTATTAAATGCTATTCCAGTTTTTCAGAAGCCCTAAATGAAGCTCAAGTGGTGGTTTTTGCCACACCATCTCACGTTATGCGGCAAGTAGCCGGATTGGTAAAATCTCACTTGAAAGGCCATGAAACACTGATTAGTGTTGTAAAGGGTATAGAAAATGAAACTTATCTGACCATGTCGCAGGTGCTTACCGAAGTATTTGATGGTATTATTCCACAGGATAAAATCGGCGTTCTTTATGGGCCAAGCCATGCCGAGGAAGTTGCCTTACGCAAACCAACGGCTGTCGTAGCAGCTTCATATTCAAGTACAACAGCGCGTGAAATCCAGCAACTATTCCGCTCTCCTATGTTTCGCGTTTATATCAACCATGATGTAATTGGTGTAGAAGTAGCCGGTTCTATCAAAAACATTATGGCAATTGCCTCTGGAATAGCTGATGGTGCCGGTTTTGGCGATAATTCTATCGCTGCAATAGTGACGAGAGGCTTACAGGAAATTAAACGCCTTGGCATGAGGTTGGGAGCATCTCAAGATACGTTTTCAGGATTAGCCGGAATAGGCGACCTTGTTGTTACATGCACGAGTAAGCACAGCCGAAACAGGCAAGTAGGGCACAGAATCGGTAAAGGTGAATCCCTAGACGACATAATTGAAAGTATGAATATGATAGCCGAGGGTATAAAAACAACACGTTCCGTTTATGGATGGGCACAAAAACTGAACGTTGAGATGCCTATTACCAATTCTGTTTACAAAGTACTTTTCGAAGACATGGATCCTAAAGTTGGTGTTTATCAACTGATGACTCGTGAGCAAAAAGAGGAAATTTTATTCTGATTATAAATGCACGTTTGATTAGATTTAAACGTTTTTATTACAAAATAACTGCAATCATTCTAAAACTCACCAGCTATGTTTGGACTTACGCCGCCCCCATCCAGCTCCATGAGCCTCGGAGATTTGAAACGATTGGTTAAAACAGGCGAAGGCACTTTTCTTGAATTCAAGAAAACCATTTCATCACCCGAAAAAATTGCGCGTGAACTATGCGCTTTTGCTAATACAAAAGGTGGCATTTTACTCATTGGTGTAAGTGACGATAAGACAATCCCCGGCGTACCAAGTTTTTATGAAGAGCAATATTTATTGGCAGAAGCAACTTCCATATTATGTGATCCACCGGTTAATCATTCTGTTGAAATTGTAGAAACAGGTATTAAAGAAGTTATTGTAGTAAAAGTAGAAGAGGCCGAATTGAAGCCTGTTTTTGTGAAAATGAATGGTAGAAAGTTTGCCTACATTCGTCAAGGTGATAAAAGTGTTCGAGCCAGCCTTGAAAAAACAGAACTCATGCGATTGGGGAGCCGCAACGAGGGTGTTACTTTTCAATATGGACAAAATGAGCAAAAACTCTTTCGTTTTCTTAATGAATACGACAAGATTACGGTGTCAGAGTATTCGAACCTCATTGCTGTAAATAAACGAACTTCAGCTAGAATTTTAGTCAATTTGGTTAGTATTGGTGTATTGAAGCTATTCAGCGGAAATGAACATCCCGATTATTTTATGTTGTCGAAAAATCCGTTTTAGTGTATTTAAAATCCAGGCTTTACCTGCCGCTCTCATTGTAGTAATCTTCAATATCAACACCATTTACGGTTATGCGGGTGATGACCGTTTTGCCGTTCAATATTTTCCCATGAGCCAGAAACTGTGGCTCAGGATACGCTTTCCGAGCATCTGTAGGTTGAAGTTGAGGTTGAATACTGCTTTTATCCACGTAATAAATCATTTCAGGATATCTAACCGTCGCAGTGATGGAATCTTTATCTATATAACTGATTTTAGCCAAAACAAAAAGGGAATCAGCCGGTTTTTTTTCTGATAATGCAACCGGGATAAACAGCCCATCTTCATCTCTGTCGAAATTCACATAAACCGCCTGACCATCACGGAAGTTGCCTTCAGGGGTTAAATGAACGCGGTTTTGTTTGATATCCACCCGTAATTCTTCCACTTCGGCCAACTGATCAATCCAAACAGCATGTATTTCGAAAATAATCTCATCACCATTATCTAACAGGTTATGCTGCTCCTGAATCATTTTAACAGGTGCCGCAATCTGTATGATGGCAAGCACTATAAAACAGGTAACGACTAATTTATTCATTCAGTCACCTCGTTTCTTTTCTTTTTCAGCATCCTGATGTTAGCTACTATGAAACCTATTCCGATGAAAATAAATAAAAGTCCGCGTGTAAGAAAAGATAAATCTACATCAAAAAAGCGACTTATGATAAGTGCGATGGCAATTAATAAACCAAAGTTCACGGTACCAAGATGTACTTCCTTCACACCTTCTCTAATAATAGCGATTGCAAGCAGAAGTAAATAGATATTGATCAGTATTACGGCGACTATCGGTTCATGTAAGGCGGAAAACCAAGCGGCTGTTATAACCAAAAATGAAGCCTGAAAAAAAGTATCGGATGTGAACAAGGTAATGTTGCTTTTTGCAATTAATATCAGGCATCCCGTAAAAAATACACCCGTAACAATCCATTCTCTGACAACCTGAATTTTTGTTAAATCTATATTTTCCCAATTTGAATAGAAGCTGAATATGAGAAGCAATATGACTGTTCCCAGGGTGCCGATTAGTTTCCATGCATTTTCAACAAATTTTTGAGTATGGAATTCGCTCATTGAACCAAGCAGAAATAAAAACGAGAAAGCCGAACCATAGCCAATTATGGAAATAGATGGTGCTTCGCTATAGAGTTGAATTAACATGAAAAGCACAACTGTTGGAACCAGCCAATGGTGTAGAATGGTGAAGTTTCCGTTGGGATTATTCCGAATCAGATGGATATAGTACACGCATACAATACTCAGAAACAGCCAGCCGTAGTAAACCTGATATCCGGTAAAGCTGAAGGAAGATGAGAAGTGAAAATAAATAATTATGCCAACTGAAATAAGAGATACAAGAGATGACCGCATGAGGAAAATCAGAGGCAGGCCAATTAACAGCCACACAAATAAAAAGTCTTTTGTTTCACCAGAAATTTGATAAATAGATGAAATGAGTGGAATGGCACCTCCCACTATCAGGAAAAGTAAAACCGTTGTACTTTCCCGCCATGCCCGGCTGTCCGGTTTCCGGATGAGTGTAAATAAACAAAGTGCCTGAGCCGCAATGAGTGAAGCAAATACCATTAATGTACGCGTCATTTGGGTGAAACCATCCCAATTATGAGAAATAACCAAAAGCAAACCCAATCCTACCAGAATAGCCCCAAGTACACTGTAAATTATAAGTTGCCGATTTGTGGAATCTCCACCTTCCACTCCATCATAATGAGCCCGAATTCGGCGTGCGGTATCTTCATCAATAACCCCGGCGTCAAGGAGTTCTGTTACGTCATTTATGATTGATTTACCCATCGTTCAAGCCCACTCTTTTAAAAATCGCATCGACTTGTTTGGTGTGATGTTCCAATGCAAAGGCTTCTTCAATTTCATCCACCGACAAATATTTAAGAATCGTTTTATCTTTTAAGGTCAATGGTTTCAAATGGACGTGTTCTCTCCAGGCTTTCATGGCAAGTGGCTGAACGGTATCGTAGGCATGCTCACGGCTTAACCCTCTATCAATCAATTTTAAAAGCAACCGTTGTGAAAAAACCAATCCATGCGTTTTGTCGATATTCGCTTTCATATTTTCTTCAAAAACTACCAGGTTTTCAATCACCCGTGCAAAACGATGCAACATATAATCAAGTAAAATGGTAGCATCAGGCAGGATAATACGCTCCGCTGAAGAATGCGAAATATCGCGCTCGTGCCAAAGTGGTATGTTTTCATAAGCAGTGACCATATATCCGCGAAGAACCCGGGCGCAACCTGTAATATTTTCAGAACTAATCGGGTTGCGTTTGTGTGGCATGGCTGAAGAACCTTTCTGTCCTTCAAAAAAACGCTCTTCCGCTTCTCGTGTTTCGCTTTTCTGAAGATGGCGAACCTCAACAGCCATTTTCTCTAAGGTTGAGCCAATTAACGCCAAAGTGGACATATAATACGCATGGCGGTCGCGTTGCAGGGTTTGTGTTGAAATTGGAGCCGCATGTAAACCGAGTATTTCACAGGTTATTTCCTCCACTTCAGGAGGAATATTCGCAAACGTACCCACTGCTCCGGAAAGTTTACCAAATTCCACGTCGTTTGCAGCACGGTTAAACCTTTCTTCATTGCGCTTCATTTCGGCATACCAAAGGGCGCATTTTAATCCGAATGTGGTCGGCTCAGCATGGATTCCATGTGTCCGGCCCATCATTACGGTATATTTGTAGGTTCGGGCTTTTTCAGCCAACACATTGCACATTTGCTTGATGCCATCGCGCAACAATACGTTCGCCTGTTTCAGCCGAACACCCCAGGCAGTATCCACAACATCGGTTGAAGTCAAACCATAATGAACCCACTTTTTTTCAGGCCCAAGCGTTTCAGAAACGGCTCTGGTAAAAGCAACAACATCATGTCTCGTTGCCGCTTCAATTTCTTTTATCCTATTGATATCAAAAGAAGCCTTTTCATAGAGTTTATCCACATCTTCTGATGGAATATACCCCAACGTACTCCAAGCTCTGCAAGCCGCTAATTCCACTTCTAACCAGGCTTTAAATTGATTTTCTTCTGTCCAGATGGTAGCCATTTCCGGCCTTGAATATCGTTCAATCATGAAGATGTGTTGGTTTTATCCGGTGATTTTTTTTCCTCTTTTCCTGACTCTAATGCGCCATCGGGAGCAGGTAAAACTTTGACTCTGATTTTTTTCAATCGATTATTTTCCATCTCATGAACCATCATTTCAAGTCCATTAAATATCACTTTATCATTTACTTCCGGGATACGTTCCATGATGTGATAAATAAGGCCGCCGAGCGTTTCATACTCATCATCGTCCGTAGTGAGTTCAACCCCGAGAATATCGCCTACTTCATCCAAATCAATTTTTGCATCAAAAATATAATCCCCATTTTTGCGCCGTGTAAACAGGCTTTCATACCCACTGTTTTCATCATGGATTTCACCTATAATTTCTTCCAATACATCATCCAGGGTTACCAGGCCTTCTGTTCCTCCGTATTCATCAACCACGATGGCTACATGTGTTTTTTCGCGTTGGAAATCTTTAAGTAAATCATCGATTTTTTTGGTAGCGGGAATGAAAAACGGCTTTCTTGATGAGGTTTTCCAGTTGATATCGAGGGAATCGGCTTGTGTGTTAATATAAGGCAGTAAATCTTTTGCGTGGATAATGCCAACTATGTTATCGAGATCGTTTTCATACAAAGGAAAACGGGAAGTGCTCTTTTCCTGAATCAAACGGATTACATCTTCGAGTGTATCTTCTGTAGAAATTGCAATAAGATTTACACGCGATGTCATTATTTCTTTTACAGTTGTATTGCCGAACTCAATTACATTTTCAATGATTTCACGCTCTTCACCTTTTAAGGTTCCCTGCATTTCACCAACCTCAGCAATAGTTTTGATATCTTGTGATGAAATGTGGTCATTTGGCTTTGGGAAATGATTTTCTAAGCGAACAGTTGTTCGCGCAATTAAAGTGGTAAATGGTTTCAGTATTATAAAAAAGAAATACAAAACGCCACTGAGTCTTCTTGAAAATGATACCGCATTTTTAAGAGCCAGAACTTTTGGTGTGATTTCAGTTAAGATGACGATTGTGAATGTAATTACCAGCACTTCAATTGTATAAATAAGCCAAACCGGCGCACCAATATGCTCAATAAAATTTCCTGTTAATACGGCTGCAAAAATGGCGACAATAATATTGGCGAAAGTATTTCCAATCAGAATGGTGGCAAGCAACCGACGGGGATGTTCTAACAGATATTTTACACGTAATTCGGTTGTATCTAAATTCCTGTCTGAGTCCTGAAAACGATTGCGGTTTTCCTGAGAAAAAAAGGCTACTTCAGAACTGGAAAATAATGCCGAAAAAACAAGCCCTACTACTATTACGACAATCTGAGTTATCAATTCAGTTGGTTCGGCTGACACCACATCCGGTATGGATGTATCTGAAATAAACGTTGCAATAAACGACGGAGGTTCCAATCGATTTTATAAGTTAATGAAAAGAATCAGCTTGATGTGTAGTAACCATTTGCTACCACAGCATCAGCGAGCATAACACAACATTGTGCCTGCTTTACTTTATAACATCGAAAGATACGAATTCTATTGAACTCATATTCAATGTTGTTGCTTTTTTAAGACGATAAAAAAAGGCTTCGAATATAAACAATCCAAAGCCTTTTATATGTTCAGCAACGAACCTGTTAAATACAGGTTATTTTAACTCGGCATCAAAACGGTAAGTCGTCATCGATGTTTTCAAGGTCAGAGTTGTTGAAGTTGTTGGTTGTACCGCTATTCTGAGCTGAACTTCCGGCACCGGCAGGTTGAGCTGTTCCACCACCTTCGCCTCCACGAGAATCGAGCATGACCATGTTCAATGCTTTAATTTCTGTAGTATAGCGTTTTTGACCGTCTTTGTCTTCCCATGAACGGGTTTGGATTGGGCCTTCAATATATACTTTTGAACCCTTCTTCAGATACGATTGACAAATTTCGGCAAGTTTACCCCAAGCCACCACTCTGTGCCATTCCGTGCGTTCCTGCAAATCACCATTTGAATCGCGAAAGCGCTCGTTAGTTGCAAGGTTCAGGGTAGCCACAGCGGTGTTTTGTTGTGTGTAACGCACATCAGGATCCTGACCTAAATTTCCGATTATCATTGCTTTATTTAAACTAGACATAATGTCCTCCGATTGGTATTTATTTGTTGTTATTTACACTCTATAGATTCACAAAATCAAAAATCCTTACAAAATTTTTTAAATTTTTTTTCTGACTTATAAAATAACCAATATTCCCGAATACTAAATTCATCTTGAAATCTATAATATTACATTCCATAATCTGATAAAAGCAAACTCGGAAATTCCTCTTTGAAAAACGCTCAAAAGATACATAGAACGTATTTTTCTCCAATTTTTCAGATCGAAAGAATCACTTAACTCATACAGTTCCTGAATGACGTTATAATATATCTGGAACCCGTAACCTGCAACCTAAAACCTGAAACCTGAAACCCGTATCTTCCTGAATCATTCTGATTAATTATTACGTTTATACCTTTTGTTCCACTTCCTTTTTTTAATACATTAAACACATGTCTGATCGTACTTTTTCCGAAGATGAAATAGCCCGGATTTTAAAGCGGGCTTCTGAGCTAGAACTCGAGCGGGGCAAGACCGGCTATAGTGGTAAAGGATTAACCCTGGATGAGATTCAAACAATAGCCTCTGAATCAGGATTAGATCCGAATTATGTGAAAAAAGCCGCTGAGGAAATGAGCAGTCCGGAATCAACAGCGGCAAACCTGCCTGTAAAAACTGTATTTAATGGCAGTGCTTTAGTCGCGGAAACATGGCTTGATTATATCCCTGATCAAAAAAGCATAGATACCGTAATTGCCGATTTAGATCATCGCTTTCAAAACAACAAAAATGATTTTTGGCAAATGTTTGGATTCCCGAAAACAAAACGAAACGGTAAAATTATTGAGTGGAATCATACCGATCCGTTTGGATATTATGAAACGAGCATTTTAATGCAACCTGTTGGCCAAAAGTACCGCATCCGGCTAAATAAACGAAACACATCGGGTTTAAGCTGGGAACATGAATTACCCCTAATGCACACTATTTTGGGTGCTGTTTTTTTAACCGCAATTCTGGGTTCAAGTTTCTTTCTGGATTATTTATGGGCAGGAGTTGCTGTTACTGCGGTTTTATTAGTGCTCTTGTATCCACAGTTGAAAAAGTATAACAGCCGCAGAAAACAAAAACATATAGAAGAAGCCAAGACTTTAATTGAAGAAATAGCGTTCAATTTCACCGTTTCAGAAGAAGCCATTCCTGAAAAACAACATGCAGCCAAATCAAAGACCTCAACAATAAAAGAAGACGATATCAATCCTGTTTGGGAAGAAACTGAACCCGGTTCATTAAAAAACAAGCTCCGTTCAAAGGAATGATTGTACTCGTATTTAATGTAAAGTTTTCAATAATTTCATGGACTTTTCTGGGCAATGCTTTCGTGAATTTGCACCAACTCTGATAGTGCCGCCGAACCATACCACGGATGCAATTCCATAACCAAACGGCCTGATTCAACAGCAGGATCGGCTTCGGTCAGTAACCGTGCTTCTTCGATGGTCTCCACATCAAAGATAAATATACCGCGCAATTCGCCCCCATCTAAAAAGGGTCCGGCCATTACCATTTTCTTTTCTTCAACCAACCGGTTTATGTGATTCATGTGACCTCTTTGAATTTCAGCTGCTTCTTCGGCATCCATATCCCTGTTTGGCCCGGCTTTCAAAAATGCCATAACGTATCGTTTCATGCCATATTCATCCGCTCCCAGTTTCTGAGCTAATTCCGCATTAAATACACTTGGGTTTTCATCGGTATTTTTGGTTTCCATTGTTTCTTTCGGTGTTTGATTGCAAGCTGATATCATAATAATCAAACCTGTTAGTATCCAGTATAAGTGATGTATTTTCATAAGTTTCCTGTAAAATATTAATGTGTTTAAATGCTTTTATCACCGATATAAAGCATTGATAGAGGGATTTATACCAACGATGACTTAAAAATCAATCGGCGGGAAGTTTAACCAATTCCAGCCAAAAATCTTCTATTTTTAAAACCACATCCATAAATTCATCCATATCAAGAGGTTTTGTAACATAGCTGTTGGCGAAATTATCGTATGATAAATTTATATCTTTTGTAGCGGACGACGTGGTAAACATAATAACCGGTATTCGCCTGGAGAGTTCGTCCATTTTCAGCCTTTTCAGCACTTCAAAACCATTTATTATGGGAATGTTTATATCCAAAAGAATTAGATCGGGTCGCTTTACATCGGTATATTTTCCTGTCTTAAACACAAAATCAATTGCGTCTTTGCCATTTTTTACTACGCTAAAATTGGTTTTAATTTTGCTATCCTCAAAGGCTTCCTTCGTCAAAACAATATCGCCCTCATTATCTTCAACCAAAAGTATATGAGCTAACTTCATATAGTTTATATGCTTTTTAATTAGTGTTTAATTCAATATGAAAAACCGAACCTTTGCCGGGTTCACTTTCCACCCAAATAGAGCCCTTGTGTAACTCGGCAATTTTTTTGCAGACCGACAGACCAATTCCATTACTGTCATCTCGTTTTTTTAAAGATTTAAAAATGTTAAAGATAGATTCGTGATATTCTTTTGGAATTCCAAGTCCATTATCTGATACCTCTACCTTTAAAGTTGTGTTTATAAAATAACACTTAATAGTAATAACAGGCGTTTCTTTACTTCGGTATTTTAGGGCGTTGCTTAGTAGGTTTCCCAATAATCTTTTAAATAAAATAGGATAAACCTGAATTTCCTCGGCTTCTAATTGCGTTTCAACCTGAGCTTTATATCTCTGTATATCTTTATCATACAAAGATATCACTTCATGTATGGTTTGTTTCAGATTTATGGTTTTAAGGTCTTCATTAAGCGTTCCATTACGCGAATAATTGAGCAGGCTGTCTATTAAATTATTCATTTCTATGGAAGCGGATTTAATTACGTCAAAATATTGCGCCTTTTTTTCATGGGTAATGGATTCGCCTTTTTTCTGAAGGAGGCTAATCATACCACTGATGTTTCGCACCGGCGCTTTTAAATCGTGTGATGCCACATACGCAAATTCATCTAACGATTTATTCACTTCCTCCAGCTTTTTATTCTGTTGATTCAGGTATTCATTCAGTTTAATAATTTGAGCTTCATAGTCTTTTTCCCGGGAAATATCTTGTTGAATTGAGAAAAACCCAACATGCGAATTGTTAGCGTCATACATGGGCTCGGCCTGTATTCTGATAAAATATTTTGTTCCTCGTTTTGTATAATTGATAATCTCAACCTTGAACGGAGCCACGTTTTTTATGGCGGTTGACATTTCCTCAACAAGTTTTGGATCTGTTTCCGGACCTTGTAAAAATGAACCCGGTTTTAGGTCTAATACTTCTGATTCTGAATAGCCGGTGAGTCGTTCAAAGGCATCGTTTACAAAAGTTATTTTTCCATTTTTATCTGTAATAATAATTGCGTTACTGGTTTGTTCGGCTATAAGCGAAAGTTTTTCCATCTCGTCCTGATATAAAATACGCTGATGGATATCGCGTGTGTTGCCCAGAATCTTGGCTGTTTTCCGGTTGCTATCTGAAATTATCCTGAAGTTTGTTTCGAACCATCGTTCAGCGCCTTTTCTTGTCTTGAAAATATACTGAATCGATTCTGACGTTTGCCCATGTTTTAAGTTATAAAGGGCTTCATTCCATCTGGTTTTATGTTCATCTATAGGAATATTTGGCAAAATAGTTGTATTTAACAGGTCTTCTGCCGTAAAACCGGTCAACTCGAAAGAAGAGGGTGTTGTGTATTCTATTTTCCCATTCAAATCTAAAACGCTAATCATGTCTTTTGAATAGTTGGCAATTAATTCAAACAACTCGGTTTGCTCATCAAGTTTAGAACTAATTTGCTCTAATGATGATTCAGACATGGATAGCTGTTGTTGCATTTCTTTATACTGAGAAATATCTATGAATGAGAGTACAATTCCCTGAATTTCTTTCTTCTGTGTCTTGAAGGGAGCAATTTTCATAATGTACTCTTTGTCATTGAAATCTTTCAGCGCGGCCTCGTAAGGAGTCAAATCTTCATACACCCGTTCTATATGCTCCATAAAGTTTTCTAACTGGAACTTCCCCCTGAAATGGCTGATATGACGTCCAATATCCTGAGGCATCAAATTAAGAATGCTTTTTATGGCCGGTGTAAATTTCCGTATTTGCAAATTCGTATCTAAAAATAAAATAGCAATATCCGTACTCTGGATAAGGTTATTCAGGTCATTATTCGATTCAAGTAATTCAACTGTTTTTTCCTGATACTCGGTATTTACTGTGTACAGCTCTTCATTGACCGACTCCAATTCTTCATTTGAGCTTTGCAACTCTTCATTGGCTGCTTGTAATTCTTCGTTGCTCGATTCCAGTTCTTCAATCGTTGTTTGCAGATTTTCTTTATTAAAGCGGAGTTCACGTTCAAGAATTGTAATTTTTTCTTTTGATGCAACGCTTAAATCTAACTGTTCACCTTTATTTATTCCTTTTTTTTCATCTGATATCACAAAAGTTGCGGCAAGCAGTCTCGTTCCTGATAAAGATTCCAGATTATTGAGTTGTATGTCTATAGCTGATGCATCTTTATATACGTCTTTCATGCGACCTTCAGGAACTATATTACTGATTCGAACCGGCTTTCCTTTTGTAAGTACTTTATTTGCCATTAATTCGAATGGTATTGTAATGGACTCCGGCAACATTTTTAACACATTGGTACTGATTTCACCAACCGGTAATTTCAGCCATTGATTGACGGAACCGGTTGTGTGAAGCAGCTCAAAGTTTTCTGAAAAAACGATTGTATCCGGTACATAAATCTGAATCAACGATTCCTGAATTTCGTTTATCAACCGCTTGGTTGAACTCACAGAAAAACGATTTTCATATCCTGAGGGAGGATTCTGAATAGACCTTTCTATAGAGTTTAGAGTAGTGTTTTGGCTCTTTGATGATCTGATACGCTGTACAGTATTTTTACTGTTTATATTGACAAATATTTTGTGTTTGCTGTCAAGCTCATAAAACTGATCCGCCATATCACCCAGGGATTCGCTTGAACCAAGAAACAGATACCCATTTGTATTAAGGGTATATTGAAACAGTGAAAATAACCGTTGCTGGATTTCTGGGTTTAAATAAATCAAAAAGTTACGGCAACTAATTAAATCGATTTTACTGAAAGGGGGATCTTGGATAATATTGTGAGCGGAAAAAACGATCATCTCACGGATTTCCTTAGCTATACTGAAACCCTTTCTTTGTGGAATAAAATAGTTTGTGAGTAATTCCTGCGGTATTTCGTTTACAATATTTTCGGGAAAAACTCGGTTTGCTGCCAGTTTTATAGCTTCTTTATCTAAATCGGTGGCAAAAATGGTTACATCATATTGCAATCGGTTCGTACGCAAAAAGTCTTTCAACAAAATTGCGATAGAATACGCTTCTTCGCCGGTAGAGCAAGCCGGAACCCAGATTCTGATAGATTTTGTGTTCTCATTATTTTCAACCAGCTTTGGAATGACCTTCATTTTTAAAGCTTCGAACGCATTTTCATCTCTGAAAAAACGGGTTACTCCAATGAGCAACTCTTTGGCTAACTGATGTCCCTCACCCTGAGTTTTAGCCATATATTCGGAGTATTCATCCAAATTTGTAAAACCAAGTATGCCCAACCGCCGTTGTGTCCTTCTGAAAATAGTCGAATATTTGTATCCCGTAAAATCAACATCCGTCTGATTTTTAACGAGGGACAGAATGTGTTCAATTTTACTTTCCTGATTTTTTATTTCAACTTGATCTGACGAAATGGCCTCTTTGCTTTTGAAAAATTTTAGGATTTCATTCGGCATCTCTTTAATATTACATATCTTATCTACACAACCAGTGTGGATTGCATTTTGGGGCATGCCGTCAAACTTAGCCGTTGATGGATCTTGTGCAAGGACCAGACCACCCTTTTCCTTAATAAATTTTATGCCCTCCGATCCATCGCTTCCGGTTCCTGAAATAACTATAGCGCAGGTATTTCCATGTGCTTGCGCCGCCAGTGATTCAAAAAAGGCGCTTATGGGAAAACTTAGTTTTCTGTCTTCTTTTTCACTTAGCGCAAACCTTCCGCCATCTAATTCTACAAACTTTTTGGGAGGGTTCAGATAGATATAATTCGGTTTAATGATTAATCCATTTTCAATAACCCTAATAGGCAAGTTTGTGTGACGGGCTAATAGTTCATCCATCAAACTCTTGTGATTGGGTGCCAAATGCTGAATTACTACATACGCCAAGTTTGAATCGGATTGAACATTTTCGAAAAACAATTCTAAAGGTTCCAGCCCACCTGCTGAGGCGCCTATTCCAATGATGGGAAACTTGTATTTCATTAAAAATCCAATTCTAATTATACTCTAAAAACCCTGTCTTTGGGGTTGTACTATTAATCCTTATGCGGAAACAACTTATTGATAGTGTAGGGTTCATTTATGTCTGATGTGATTTATATTACTCTTATTCAATCTACTTTTCGTCTGAATTGCCCGCTTTTTTCTTTCCGTGAATGAATATGAATAGTGGCTTTTCTAAATGGTTTGTGCATTCATTAAAATAACCACTCTATAAATAACTGACTCCTACTTATAAGTAGCTAAAAATATAGCATATTTTAAACATTAAAATTCGTGTTACTACTTAAAAATCCTACTATCACAAACTTAATTTTTCGGAATAGTAAAATGAAACGTGGTTCCTCTATCTAATTCAGATTCTAACCACACGCGCCCATCCCAGCTTTCCACATGTTTTTTAACGATGGAGAGTCCAATGCCTGTACCGTCATATTTATCACGATCGTGCAGGCGCTGGAAAATCACAAAAATTTTGTCGAAATAGTCTTTCTGAATTCCTATCCCATTATCCTCTATAATAACTTCCCACTCATTAAGGTTATCTGAAACCGACACCTGTATATTTGCGGGAACATCCGCTTTTGAATATTTCAGAGCATTATCTAATAAACTGTGTATCGTTTGAATTAACGGTGATTTGTAAGCCATTACATCAGGCAGGTTTTTAAATTCGATTGATGCATTTTTTTCACCAATCAATTTTTTCCTCAGGAATATGTACTCATTTACTACTTCCGTTAAATCGACAACTTCTTTGTTTTTCTCCCATTTCCCGGCCCGCGAATATTCCAGTAAATCAAGAATAATCTGTCGCATGCGAGTGGCTCCACTACTGGCATATTTAATGTATAAGCGCGCTTTATGATCTAAATGGGGTCCGTATTTTCGCTCCAATTGATTCAGAAAACTGGTAATCATTCGCAGTGGTTCCTGTAAATCATGCGATGTTATAAAAGCAAACTGTTCCAGTTCTTCATTTGAAATCTCAAGTTCCCTGGCATATTTTTTGAGCGATTCATTCAGTTCATGCAATTCTCTTTCGTGCTCCTTTTGATACGTAACGTCGCTTAATGCTCCAACCATGCGGTATGCTTTACCTTTATCATTGCGAATTACAACTCCTTTATCACGTACAAATGCGAATTCTCCGTTATCTTTTTTGAACCTATAATCAGCTGTCCAATATTGACCATCAGGTTGATCAATTACGGCTTGTAATGATTGAATCACCGATTCTTTATCATCAGGATGTATTTGATTCGACCAATTATGGAGGGTAGGCGCTTTGCTATCAATATTCAGGCCAAAGAGGGTTTTAAATCCTTCACCCCAATACAAAGTGTTTTCTTCAATATCCCAATCCCAAATAGCATCATTCGTGGCTTCAGATACTTTTTGGAATCGTTCAATCGAGTCAAGTAATTGTTTTTCATTGTGTTTTCTGAGTGTACTATCTTTAAAGTAAATGGATAAACCATCATCAGACGGATAGACCGAGACATCTATCCAAATCTGTAAAGGAGCATAATATGATTCGAATGTTTTTGCTTCTCCCGATTCCGCTGATTCATGGTATTTTGTGTAAAAATCTGAGTGGATGGCATCTGGAAATTCATCCCAAATATTTTTCCCCATAACCTCATCTCTTTTTCTGCCAAGTATAAATTCCGCGTGCTTATTCCAATACGTAATCGTCCAATTCTTATCGACCGCAAAGAAAGCATCACCTATACTTTCCAGAATTTTGTTTTTTTCCTCTAACAGTTTAGAGCGTTCCAATTCAGCTTTTTTTAGAAGATGAATATCCTGAAAACTACCATAAATCCGAACACAGGTGTCATTTATAAATTCCCCTTGTCCCAAAATCTTTATCCATCGCTCATTTCCCTTTCCGGTAACAATGAGAATTTCCTCATCAATAGGTTCTTTATTTTTAATAGCTTTTCGGAATGCCTCATCAATAGCTTTCCTTGACGTACCGGCTTTTATAAACGCTGGTGCAGTTTCAAAATCCGGTTGCATATCTGAGGGCACTTCATGAAGCATTTTTGTAACCTCTGACCAATACACCGTTTTTTCAATCAGGTCAACTTCCCAACTTCCTATTTTAGCCAATTTACTGGTTTCGTGCAGGAGTTCCTGAAGCTCCATTTTATCCGTTACATCCAGAATGATAGAGTCCCAAATAATGGTGCCGTCGGGTAATTTGCGGGGGTATCCACGACCTTCTAAGAAAATTTCATTTCCATCGGGAAGTATATTACGCATAGTAACCTCCCATTTTGTGAGTGTCCTGGCCGATTCCAAAACCGAATTCTTTACTTTTTCCAATGAACCGCCATCATCAATTTGTTTACAGACTTTGGCTACATCTTCCATGCATTCTTCCGGACTCATTCCCCAAATTTTATGAGAACCACCACTTACGAACGATAAACTATCTGTTCCGTCAGGGTGCATCTGATACTGAAAAATGACACCCGGGATGTTATTTTGTAATGCTTTTAGGCGTAATTCGGCTTCTTTACGTTGATGAATATCCTGAAAACTACCATAAAAGCGGATACATTTTCCATTGTGTAGTTCCGCCCGACCAATAACCCTTACCCAACGCTCATTTCCTTTATTTGTAATAATAGGTGCTTCAAAATCGAATGACTCACCAATTTGAATACATTTCGCAACCTGTTCTGTTACAAAATCACGATAATCTTGTCTGTAGAATTCAATAGAAGTATCCAACTCAGGTGTGTGTGTTTCGTCAGCCTCATGTATTTCATAAACCATTGGCGACCAAAAGATGTTCTTCTTAATCAAGTCAACTTCCCAGCTACCTATCCTGGCCAGTGAAGATGTCGAATCTAAAAGTATCGCCAACTCTTTCTGTTCAGATACATCTTTCGCTACAGCATACATAATGCCTTCTTTGGGTGATGGCGTAATAGTCCAGCTTAACCATCTCGAAGTACCATAAATCGTCTGTAACCGATTTTCAAAATTATCTGTGTGTTTTCCATTTTTCAACTTTCCGATTTCAAGAAGCGTACGTTCGCGGTCATCGGGATGGACAAAATCGATAAAAGGTTTTTCCAGAATCTCCTGTTGAGAATATCCCAACACCGACATCACGGCAAGGTTCGTTTTTTTTACATACCCATCGAATCCGATTGAGCAAATAATATCAGGGGAATAATCGAATATTTGAAGTAATTCAACTTCTAAGCGTTTTCTGTTAATTTCCAGACCGATAAAGGATTCTAATTTTTCAAAAAGTGTTGAATATTTTTGCAGTGATTGATGATTATGTACAGAGCCAACGAGCAGAATCCCCACAGCATCATTATCGTGTGAAAGAGGTATGGCAAAGGCCGACTTAATTCCCGCTTTTTCAGCAGCATGTCGGCGAACAAAAGAATGTTTTTTATAAATTTCTGACCATATATCTGAAGAACTCTTTTCCCATACATAGCCGGGCATGCCTTCTCCCATGGAAAAGGTATCTATCTCTTTACTATTCTGATAAAATATTTTCCCCGCTTCATCACCACTTGAAGTGGAAATTAAATTAAGAGCTTTTTTTTCCAGGTTTGGAAGCCAAATTTCTACAAAACTAAAAGACCCATAGGCGCAAATGTGTTGCGTTAATTTATCGAGTGAGTGAACTAAATTAGATTCAGAATTAAAAATCCGGCTTATATCAGCCAGAAAATCCTGTTCGATGAGTCTATTTTCTTTATCAGTAACATCCTGACAAATTACCATCATGCATGGTTTATTTTTATACTCCAAAGGATGTCCAAAGACCTCTACACGGATGTGATCTCCATTTTTCTTAAGGTGTGTGAAAACACCAAAATTAATATAATCAGTTGTTTGAAACGGTTTTTTATGTACGGATAGTAATTTTGGAATGTCTTCTTTTGGACGCAATTCCGTAATTTTCTTACTTAAAAACTCTTCTTTGCTATAACCATAATGATTAATCGCTGAATCGCTTACTTCCAGTATTTGAAAGGTTTCCAAATCATATATCCATTTAGGCAATGGACTAAAATTGAATAGTGAACGATATTTCTCTTCTGATTTTTTTAATTTTTTTTCAGCCGTAATACGGTCGGTAATATCAATACCCGTACATTGAATTTCCTTTGGATTATTTTCCGCGTCAATCACACAGACAAAATCCCATAGCGTGGTTAAAATAGTGCCATTTTGTGCCGGTTTGTCTATCTCTACTTTAAATACTTTTCCAGGTTCATGTATGCATTTTTTAACTACTTCATTCACCCGCTCATGATGGTACTCACAAGTTGATGAAAAACTGGATTTTCCAATAATATTTCTATCCGGATAAAGGTACCCGAATACCTCATTAAAGTATTTGTTTGAATAGGTGAAGTTTCCCTCTATATCAGTTCGGGTCACGAAATTCATTTGTGATTCATAAAAACCACGATACCGAGCTTCACTTTCCTTTAGATTATTCTGGACATCAATCAAATTGGTCACTTCATATCCATTCAGCAGAATTCCGTTTACAACTCCATTTTCAATCAGATTTGTACCCACCGTTTGAAACCACAACCAATGTCCATCTTTATGCTTGAACCGGTATGGTTTTGTAGTAACTTGATTTTGTGTAAGCAAGCTCTTTTGGCAATTTTTCAGATGTTCGATATCATCAGGATGAATCAAATCAAAAGTTTTCTTATTCAATAACTGATCTACTGTGTAACCTGTGCCTGCTGCAAAATTCGGGCTAACGTAGGTATATTTGCCCTCTAAATCCAGAATACCAACATAGTTTGTTCCTTTCTCAAGAAGTAATTCCACCCATTTTACTCTTTCATCAGTAAATTCAATTGCTTTATTTTTATCGGTGTGCTCTTTAAATAAACCAACCCACTTCACCGGATTTTCGGATTCTATTTTAACCGGCTGCCCATAACATGTTACAGGTTTGGTAAGTCCATTTTTTGAAATCAGAGTAAAATCAATTTCAAAGGGTTCATTATTTGAAAAGGCTTCAGATAATGTTTTAAAAGCTTGCTCTTGTACATCCGGCTGAATAAAATCTATAAATGCTTTTAAGTCAATACTCTGAATTGATTTTATTCCACTTAAAAAATGATGCAATTGCTCTGACAGCAGAAATTGATTTGTCTGCTTGTCAAACTCCCATCTATAGATAGAAGACCTATTGATTATTAATTTTTCCAAAACTTGACCCTATTAAAAAAATTACTTTACTGATTTCTATGATATATAAACCCTTTTTTCTTAGCCTTCCGAAAGTTATGAATTTCGTTTATTAAAAAATATTAATAATACGGCGGTTTAATTTTTTCTCATCAGAAGCAAAATATGTAGCCGAGTTTGTTTTATGGTAAATATTCAGATTTACCTATAAACAGAAGTATTTTAAATGATTTTAGCGGAAATTATTAAAGACGCTCACATGTTGAATGGCACTGATTTTTAAAAAGGGTGAACGCTATTCTTTCACATGAGCTACGATGCGTAAGGGAGCTCCACTACCATTTTTGACTTTCATGGGTAATGCAATAATGAAAGCGCCTGTTGGTGGCAATTGATCTAAATTGGCAATATTCTCAAAGCCGGATATGTTGGCTTCCGAAAACACCTGGTGAGCTTCAAATAATGTTGATTTGCCAAAATCGATACTGGGCGTATCCAGTCCAACGGCGTTTATATTCCTGTTTTCGACAAGCCAACGGGCTGTATCGGGATGAATTCCGGGAAAGCTTAGCGCTGCAACTCCTTCTTCTCCTTTTAATGATGTGCCCAAATATTTTTCGGCATCAGGCCAGTATTCTCCCATTCCTGTATGGAAAAGTACGATAGCACCATCCGGAATGGGACCATTAGTTTCCTCCCAGTTTTCTAAATCAGAAACGTGCATTTGATAGTCGCGATTTTCAGAAACTTGTTGTGTTACATCAACCATTACGGCTCTTCCGGTGAGCTGTTCTATTTCAAGTTCTTCAACCGTTTTTCTGTCCGCAAAAAAGTGTATGGGTGCATCCAAGTGAGTTCCACCGTGCTCGGCTGTGCAAATATTGTAGGATTCGTAATAAAAGCCGGCATCTGTGGTTCCGACAAAAACGGTATCAATTTCAAATGTGCTGGATGTTGGCCAATAGAGTGTTTCTTCAGAAAATTCATAGGTCAGATCAATCCAACGGCCATTTTCCCATTCATACCTAACTTCCGTTGTACACATGGCTGTTGATAGTAATAGTAGAATGAATGCAAGAAATGTTTTCATAAAGAGCTGATAATCAAAAAATGTCGATTCCTGTTAATTGATTAGAAATATACAAGTATGTGTCCAATCTCAAAATGATTATTATTTGTGAGATTAACACAAGATCCATGCAACGAGTGGAGTTTCATTCCAAGTTTCTTACGAAATCGCAAGGACTCAAGGTTTTTAAGCGGTGTAAATGTTCTATCAATTCTATCTTTATACGTAGTACATTTTGACTTTGAGCTTTTAAATTCAGTTTGTTTGAACGAGAAGGCGCAGAATTTGTCACCGTTTATCGTGGAGTAGCAAAGTGTTAAATTGGGGTAAACCCAAACATGGTTAACTTTTATAATCATCGAATGAAATGCAGAATTATCTGTAATCAGTAGATAGACAATAGTAGAGGCAACATTTTGCCAACCTACTGGTTTATAGCTCCAATCCATTTCAACACCTGTAACGTATGTGTTAATACAAAATCATTGCATACGAACTCTAAAAAAACACCACCCATGAACCTCATTATCCTCAGTGCTTTACTATTAACCGGATTTGGAAACAGTTCGCAACTTCCATCACAATCCGATTCACTCAATATGATACCAGTAGCCGAATTCAGCCAATTGTCAGCGGGAGAGAATGAGCATCCACCAAAATGGGATACGATGAATTTTACGGGCATTTCCCGCACATCTTACAGCTTGGTGGAAGTAGATGGTAAAACAGCCGTTAAAGCCGAAAGTGAACAATCCTCATCAGGTTTGGTACGAGAAATTGAAATTGACCTGAAAGAATACCCGGTGATGCGATGGACATGGCGGACTGAAAACACGTTTGAGAATGGCAATGTAAATGAAAAAAACGGTGATGATTATCCGGCTCGATTATACTTACTATTTGATTACGGTATTAAAAACCTGCCTTGGGGTTTAAGGCAACGCATTCGAATTCTGCGAACATTTTATGGTAGGGTGCCAACGCGCGCTATCAATTACATTTGGGAAAGTAACGAACCTGTTGGAACTATGGTTGAAAACCCATACACAAGATTGGTCACGATGGTTGTGGTAGAAAGCGGGGAAGACAACCTTGGTAAATGGGTAACCTACGAGCGCAATGTTTATGAAGATTATAAAGCCATCTACGGTGAAGAACCTCCCAGCATCGGTGGCGTTGCCATTATGACCGACTCAGACGACACCGGCGAATCTGCGGTGGCCTATTTCGGAGATATCAGCTTTCACAGGGAATAGTTCGAGAATTTTACACGTGGTGAGTGTTTTCCGGTGACGTGGATACCCAAAATAGTGTGCAACAGCCGACGGTGCTGAACGAACTTATATAGTTGTAAGTATGCAAACTTTTTGTTTCCTTTAACCTGCTACATCATTAGGTCTTAGCGCAGTTTGCAGAACTCGTTCAATAATTTCATCCATGACATCCGGGAATAGTATTCTCTCAGGTGCCGGCTGTTTTTGTAATGTGGCGATTTTTTGAAGCAGGCTTTCATTGGCTTTATCAGCCGTTTCAATTCCTTTTTGGCGCAGGGCTTCTGCATTGCACTTTTGCTCATATTGATCTTTCATGGGAATACAAATCATTTTCTTACCCAGAAATAATCCTTCAGATGGAGCTTCAAAACCGGCTCCGCAAACAAAGATGGAACAACTCGTTAAACTCTGCAAATAAGCTTCTTCGCTTACAGGTAGTATCGTCACATTTCCATGCTGTTCGCGAAATTTGCACTGTTTGGAAAAAATGTGTGTGTGTTGATCCATTTTTTGAAATATGGAAGCCAAATACGAATGATGGTAAGCCGGTAAATAGACCGTAATATGATGACCGTTAGATGGATTCAAATTGCGGATTTCGTTTCTGATAACGGGAGTTAGGATAAAATCATCATACATTTCAAAATGAAACCCAATAGGTATGCTGACAGGAGCATAGTTTCTGAAAATAAATTCACCCAGTATTTGCTCTTTCTTTGGGCGTGGCGTTTTTTCCGATAAAAATGAAGATTGATGACTCAAACCAACACAGGGTTTATCCGCCAACCAGCAAGCCCAGGCTGTTACTGGTTCAAAATCGCTGATTACAATATCGTAATTATGTACAGGCAATTGTTGCACATCACGAATAAAACTAGCCGGATGCAGGTTCAAAACGGTATCCAGATAATCTATGCCACCATTTCTTCCAAAAGAGTAACCCAAACCGGTAAAACTATACGAAATAGGGTAATCCAGTTTCATATCTACACTATGGCCGCTTATCAGAATATCAACATTGGCAAATTTCTGAAGACTTGGAATAATTGCTCGTGCGCGGCTTATGTGCCCGTTACCCGTTCCCTGAATGCCGTACAGAATGTCCATTTGGTATAAATATTTGTTCAAGAACCATGTTCTCTAAGTTAATAGTTGGAATTCCTTCCTGCGTCATGTAAGCATCATCTTCCAATAATGCATCCGAATCAGCAAAAGCTTCATCTTCATATTTAAAGAGTGACCATTCACCATCATGAAACTCTAAAGCGGTCAGGTTTTCAATCCAGTCACCAGAGTTCAAATAGGTCACTTTCCCGCGTTCGGTTGAATACTCCTGAATATTGGGACGGTGGATATGTCCACATACCACATAATCGTACTCATTATCAAGCGCCAGCTCCATAGATGTAATTTCAAAATCAGAAATAAACTTAACAGCCGTTTTAACGCTGTCCTTTATTTTTTTGGAGAATGATAACTTCCCTCTTCCGAGAGAGACAGATATCCAGTTAACCAGACGATTTAAAAGAATAAGCGCGTTGTACCCGATGCTTCCAAGTTTTGCAATCCATTTAGAGTATCGCATAGTTACATCAAAAATATCTCCATGAAAGAACCAAGCTTTTTTACCGTTCAGGTTTAGTAAGAGTTTATCTTTCAGATGAAAGTTTCCTAAATCCAAATCCGAAAAACGTCGCAGATTTTCATCATGGTTTCCGGTAAGGTAATAAACAGTGGTTCCCTTACTCATAAAGCTAAAAATTCGCTTGAGGATCTTCATGTGTGATTCCGGAAAGTAATACTTCTTGAACTGCCACATATCCAGGATATCACCATTCAGGATAAGAATTTTGGGCTGAATAGATTTTAAGTAGCGATTTAACTCTTCTGCGTGGCAACCAATGGTTCCGAGGTGGACATCAGAAATTACTACAAGATCAACAAGGCGTTTTTTCATAAGCTTTTTGTATAAGATAGCTTAATCGCCGTAAAGGAATTATTATTGGAATGTTATGTAGATGTTATGGTTTAGTCATAAAACTAACACGGATTATTCACGAATAAGTATAAAATAAATTGTAAATAATTATTTTTTATATGATTTATGACCAGTATTATTAAGCACAAATTTGGGTATAAATGTTTTTGCTGCGAAATTCAGATGTGTACTGCGTTGATTTATACCACCATATCTGCATAAGTTAATGCTCACATCTTAAATCAGCTGTATTGTTTGATAAAGCTTAATTTTGCTTTTTGTTTTTTTCAATCCATTCCAGGATATGTTCTTCCAAGACTTCAAGCGTAATGCTTCCATTTTCCAAAACAGCATCATGAAAATCGCGGATATTGAAATCATGACCCAACTCGGCTTCTGCTCTTCGGCGTAATTCCCTGATTTTAATCTCACCGGTTTTATACGCTAAAGCCTGACCCGGCCAAAAAATGTATCTATCCACTTCATTTCTGATATTGAGCAAAGTTAAGGCCGAATTTTCAGCCATAAAATTAATAGCTTGTTCGCGCGTCCAACCCATAGAATGAATGCCTGTGTCAACTACCAACCGAAGTGCTCTCCACATTTCATAACTTAACCTCCCGAAATTACTGTAAGGATCCTGATAAAAGCCCATTTCAAGAGCCAGCCATTCCGAGTATAAGGCCCAACCTTCCACAAAAACTGTAAAGCCACTATTTTGACGAAATTTCGGTAAATCACCCAGTTCCTGCTGAAGCGCTAGCTGCAAATGGTGTCCCGGAACGGCTTCATGAAACGAAAGAGCCTCAACTTCATAAAGCGGTCTGCTGGGAAGATTATATGTATTAACGTAATAAAAGCCGGCGCGTGTGCCGTCCCTTGCCGGACTATTGTAATATGCCGTGGTCATTCGGGGAGCCAGATAATCGGGAACCTCGCGTAATCCGTAGGGCGCACGCGGTAATTTACCGAAATATCGGGGTAGCTCTCCATCCATTTTTTTCAATATATAAGCGGTGTATTCTAAAAGTTCCTCTGCAGTTGAGGCATAAAACTGTGCATCCGATCTCAGGAATTCCACAAATTCATCGAAGGTACCTTCGAAACCGGTTTCTTCTATCACAAACATCATTTCTTCCCTGATTCGGGCTACTTCCCGCAAGCCCGTTTCATGTACTTCTTGAGGTGTGATATCGAGCGTGGTATATGAACGAACTAAATGGCTATAATAATCACGCCCTCCTCTCAGTTCTGATACACCTATTTTTTCAGGAGCAGCAACATAGTATTCATCCCACAAAAACCGAACTATTTTTTGATACTCAGGCATAACAATATCACGAATAATCGTTGTAGCTTCATTCAGATAGTGCTCTTGTTCTGATTCATTTATGGAAGAAGGAAATTTTTTGAAAGGAACCATAAACCGGCTATCCTCAGCACTCGTTATTAGGGCTTCAACCGTTGGGATGTAGTTTTCCAATACTACTTTTGGGCGAACCCAGCCTCGCTCCATCCCCATTCTGAGCCTTTCTAAGTGTTGCTCATTATAAAGAGGAAATGCTCTGAGGCGTTCCAAATAATTATCGTAATCCGTGCTGTTATTAAAAGGCATCCGGTTCGGTTGTTCGGCAAATGTCGCGTGATAATCCCACCAACCGTTTAGTGGCAACTCATGGTGACCCAAATCGTGGGCTTCAATCGATTCTCGCAACATTCGTTCAAACAGGCGATAACTTACTTTATCCTGTTTTTCAAGTTTAATGTATGAAATATCATCTAAGTGACGAAGGAATCGCCTGTTTTGCATCTTGTTTTCAGAAAGAGCCTCCACACTTGCATCCGGCAGATGCTGATTGGCTTGCCTGTTTCCTTCGCTTGTAGCCAAAAATGGATTAATTTCAAGTTGATATTCGTGGTAGTCCTCAAATAGTTCATGCAGGCGTTCGGCTGGTTTCAGGCATCCGGTGCAGACAAGTAGTGTGAGTAGTAAAAACCAAATATGGGCGGAGAATCTCATAGGTTAAACTGGTGAATGGATATGATATTTATTTGATTATTATCAAATTTAAGATACAGTAAACCGGACTGAATCCTCAACACTTTTTGGCTACTTTCCGTCCGGTTTATTGTCTTTTCTCAAAACTATATAGGCAGTCCTCCATATCTTTGGGTACCCACAAACTCGCAATAAACCTGCATAGAAGCATAAATTAATGCAAGGCCGGCTTAACTCCTCAACTGCGTTTTTTAGCCTGCTTGATTCTTTGATCAAAATTCAAGGGTATAATATCTACAACCGAAATTTTACCGGCATCGGGATGCTGTGGATTAATCAAATAGTTAAATGCTAACGGAACAATAATACCGGGCACTTTTAAAACTGCTGCATTATTCTGACTTACAAAATCGTCTCCAATGTACTGGGATACCAACGTAGTGCGGATTATTAACCAAAATGTTTTTTCGTAAGCTCGTTGTAGTGAAAAAAGCTTACCCTGTAAGAGGTGTTCCCTTTTCATATATCCCTTCTGAAACATAAATAAGAAGTGGGCAATGTGCCAACTGTCACTCTTTCAAATAGTTATTGAAGGCTTTGATAATCCATGGTTTTGTTTTCAACGTCAGAGCAAAAATCAAACCGAAGCTTTAAAGCGGTTTTGCAATTTCAATCTACTAACATGATATAATGAACGGTTTTAAAGTGTACCATCAATTATTTAGTAAATCGTCCATTTTATTGGAATAAATTCGCATACGTCTGTTTACACAGTTTTTCCTGACTCGTACTTCTTCAAGTACTCTTTGAGTTCTTTAATTTCCTTTTTCATGTCCGTCAAAATTTTCATGGTTGTAACCCATATAAGGATTAAAAAAAAAAGCATTATGAAGCTAAAAGGTTCCATATCATTTTGGGGTTTTGTTTATGATTGATTGAGATTCTAAGCACAAATTTATGCATGTACTTTGTTAGAAGGCTTTGCAAAACCGTTATTTTTCTCGTCTTCTGTTACATAACCGTGACGGGAGTTATTGTATATCCTTTTTTCCTTAATAAATTTATTATCCCGTTTTCCCCCGAAAGGTGGCCGGCGCCGACAGTAAAAAGAACCGGACCATTTTTCATAAAAGCAGGCATATCATATATCCAGGCGTTGTTTCGGCTGTCAAGAATTTCCTGATGATAAACTCCTACCGAACTTTCCATAAACAATTGATACAGAGCTTCGATATCCTGCTCAATATAGTGATTGGTCATTGTGGCAAAAAGGCTATTGACCGAAGCAGGATCTTCGAGGAGTTCTTTTAAATCCACAACATACACTTCTTTTGGAATTTTGTCCATAACACTAAACTGAAATTCCGGTGTTTCCAGCCCGGAAACGAGGAGTGAACGTTCCTGCGCTTTTTGGAATATATACCCATCATAGGAAAAAGGTTGTGTAGTACATTCTAACATTGCCTGCATTACCATCGACATGATTACGAACGGTTTCAGGTTGCCGAATTGTGAAAGTCCCATTCCAAAATGTTCATTCAGATACTTATTTACGACCTCCATTTGATCGGTATTTAAATAATGATCTATATGATTTCCTTCATTGTTTTTGGAGTGTTTAATCATTTTATGTGCCAGCTCCGGATCAGAAAAGTCAAGTTCAAAGACTACTTGTTCAACTTGTGCGAATACAGAATTAAGAGCCGGAAAATCAATCATATCTTCTTGACAAATCAGATGAATGGTTCCAAACAGATAAGAAGGGTTTTCAAGTGTTTCATGATCAATTTTCCATAAAAGAGCAGATTCCTGAGCGTTGGCGGTTAGGGTGATAATTGAGAAAGATAGTAGTAGTGAATAAATTATTTTTTTCATTATTCAGAATGTTTGTTTTATAGGTATAGACGATTTATTCCAAAGGATCTTGGTCAATCGATTTCAGAAATTCTGAAGAATCGAAAATAATTTCTACCGGCTCATTAAACAGAAAACTGAGATGGCATGCTATCGTCAGGTTCGGGTCATATTTGTCGTTTTCAATGGCATTGACAGTTTGGCGGGAGACATTCAACCTTTTTGCAAGATCGGCCTGAGACAAACGGTGACGAGCTCTCAGTTCTCGGATTCGATTTTTCATACGTATGACTTTGTTATAATATAGAGGCATACTCCCCTAAAGGGTTCCGTAAGCAGAATCAATACCAGGGGAAGCGGACAACAAACAACCAAATTGAAAGCGTAGATAGAAATAGCAATGACCAATGCAGCTCCGTACGACGCTGCAAGTGCGGTCAACTGTATCAGGCGTTCGAGTGTATCGAGCGATTTGAGATATAGAACATAAGAATATACGATTAGCAGAATACTTAATGGCATTAGGGCGACACTTACATAAACCCAATCAGCGGGTTGAGTAATATGAAAGCCAAGAATTCCTGCACTAAAGAGGAAAATGGCCAAGAGTGACCGGATTGCCAGTTTCTTACCGGATGGTGAGCCGGTGCCGAAAAAGCCCATGAGCAAGAGAGATCCGTAAGGCCATTCCGAGTGCTCATTATCTTGTTCAGACATAGTCATCAATAATTGGTTTAAGTTAGAATACTTTACAAAAAGTATTTAAATATTTACTTATTGTCAAATATTTTGTACAATTTTTGGGAATGCTGTGAATCCTAAAGAGAATTAACTGAAAGGAATAATTATTAATTCTACATCTACTTCTTTAACCTTTCACGTTTACAGTGAAGACTTTTTCGGATTGTTTCAAAAAATATCGTTTGGATTTACTCTTTATTGGCGCGAATTTAGCTGATTGTGTAAATGGCTTTGGAAAACGTCAACCTCATGAATTAAAAACTTTTTTCCGTACTTAACTTATGTTGCTATTTATTCTTTCGCTGATTGGCGGTTCTATCGGTTTGTACTACGGAGCTGACAGGCTGGTTGCCGGAAGCAGTGCGCTTGCGTTGCGTACCGGTATTTCGCCTATGCTGATCGGTCTTACTATTGTAGCTTTTGCAACGAGTAGTCCGGAATTGATTGTCAGTTTGAAAGCGGCCTTTCAGGGAAATCCATCTATCGCAATTGGAAACGTTGTCGGTTCAAATATCGCCAATATCGGACTTGTTCTGGCATTATCCGCTATTGTTTATCCCGTTAAAACACGTATAGAAACCTTGCGTATTGATATGCCCATTATGATAGCGGTGGTTTTTGTGATGTTTGCATTGATGTATAACCACATGTTTTTACGCATGGAAGGATTCTTTCTTGTTTTTCTTCTTGCGGTTTTTTTGTTCTACCAAATCAGAAATGCGCAAAGTCAGGTTTATGCGAAAAATGATCCAGAGATAAATGAAATTCTTGGAAAAAAATCAATTAAAACCTGGCTTGCTTTGGTGTATGTAATTGCCGGTGGAGCTTTACTGGTGATAGCTTCCGATTGGTTTTTATATGGGGCTATCGGAATTGGACAAATTCTGGGGATAAGCGATGCTGTTATCGGATTGACGTTGGTTTCGGTTGGAACCAGCCTTCCCGAGTTGGCTACCAGCATCATTGCTGCATTTAAAAAAGAAAGTGATATTGCACTTGGAAACATCATTGGTTCCAATATTTTCAACGTCCTGGCTATCCTGGGAATTACAGCATCTATTCATCCACTAACAGGTGGGGATATTACATGGATTGATTTGGGCGTGATGCTGGCTTTCTCTGTACTGCTTTGGCCTTTAATGCGCCACAAAATGGAACTTGGGCGTATTAAGGGTGCCTTTCTATTTGCCGGTTACGTGGTTTATATGTGGTATTTATTTGGATGAGATAGGTATCACTCCAAAAAAAACACAACTAATAATTTAACCATTCTGCATTACCGGCAATATTTTTCCTTTACACTCACCAAAGCCAACGCGATAACCATCACCCTGGCACCATCCGGTCATTATCACTTCATCGCCATCCATCAAAAATTTACGCTCTTCCCCATTTGGGAATTGAATCGGATTGCTGCCTCTCCATGAAAGTTCAAGCATAGAACCGTAAGAATCAGGAGTTTGTCCACTTATGGTACCCGATGCCAGCATATCACCGGTGCGCATATTACATCCCGTAACCGAATGATGCACCAATTGCTGTTTCATACTCCAATACAAGTATTTGAAATTTGATTTGCAAACGGTGTGCGGAGCGCCCATCTTTTCACCTTTAATAGCGACTTCCAGATGAATATCGTAGGTGTCGGTGTTTTTTTCTGATTTCAGATAAGGCAACGTTTCGGGATTTTCCTGAACCGGCCCACTTGTGCGAAAGGGTTCAAGCGCTTCAATCGTTATTACCCACGGAGAAATAGTTGTTCCAAAATTTTTAGCGAGAAATGGTCCCAGCGGTACATATTCCCATTTTTGAATATCGCGTGCGCTCCAGTCGTTCACCAGTACCAAACCAAACATGTGTTCTTCGGCATTCTTCATGGAAATGGGAAAACCTAACTTATTTCCTGAACCGACAAAAAATCCCATCTCCAGTTCAAAATCAACTAGACGGCTTGGACCGAATGACGGACTAACAGCATCATCAGCTTTTGTTTGTCCCATAGGGCGGTGTAAATCTGTACCGCTTAAAACCACCGAGCTGCTCCGCCCGTGATAACCAACGGGTAAATGAAGCCAATTGGGTTGAAGGGCATTATCTTTACCCCGAAACATGGTTCCCACATTTGTGGCATGTTCGCGTGATGAATAGAAATCGGTGTAATCGCCAATAGCCACAGGAAGCTCCAAAATGACCTGATTCATTGGCAACAGGGCTTCATTACGCAATGAATTATCATCCCGAAGTGTGGGTTCGTCGGCAGAAAGCAACCGGCTGATTACGGCTCTGGCTTCTTTGCGAGCTTTTTTACCAAGCGACATAAAGGGATTTAGTACTTCCTGAGTGAATACCTTTTCCCCTTTCAATTCAGGTCCGTCAAAAAAGCCCTTATCTTCCAATACAGAAAGATCAAGCACGAAATCGCCAATAGCTACACCTACTCTTGGAGATGCCCCGGGCGTTGGACGAAACACACCGAAGGGTAAATTCTGAATGGGAAAATTGTTTTCAGGTGAAACAGGAATGAAGGAAGTAAGTGTCGGATCAGTCGTTTTATCAAACATGTTAAATAAATATGATTTTTAGAAAAGTGAACGTGTATTCAGTTTATGACACAGCCATTAAACCCGCTGATTGCAAGTCTTCACGGGGTTCATCAAAACTGCAACTTCCGAAAGAAACACAGAAATTTTTTCTGGCGGCATCAATGCTTGCAGTTGGAACTTTGGTCTTTTTCCAGGAGAAGTAATAGTCAGAAAATCGAAAGCTTTTGGGATCTTCATCCGATAAAATTTCCTTCAATGTCGCTTCACTCAATGTATGAGTAAAGGCTAATATGGCTGCGCCGAACACATTAAAAAAACCATGCATTGTAGTCTGAACAGAGTCATTAAAATGTCGAACGGGATGATGCAGTCCGGCCGTTGCTTTGAAGGGAATTTGATGTTCTCTGCATGCATAAAGTACAGCCGCAACTTGATCGATAGTGGGAAACATGTGCGTTTCAACACCACCACAACGCAATTTAAATCCACCTTTTATATACCTGGTTTTGGCATCAAATTCCTGATTATGAAGGGCAATGGCCTGTGTTAAACACGTGATGGTTTCTTTATAGTTTTTGCGTAGATCGGGCTCATAAAAAACGGAAACTTCATCAGGGATAGCAGAACTGATAAGGCGCGCTCCGTCATTTAAGGCGCGAATCAATTCACCTGAATCTGATCCAAACGCGGGTAATTTAATCTCAAGCGTGGTGACAACAGCATTCGAACCCATTTTTTGTGTAAAGCGTGAAATCTCACGAAGCTGCTCATTTAATGACTCTGAGTATGAAGAAATTTCCGCACCCGCAGTGCACAATATTGAAAAATAAAATGGCGGTTTGGATTTAAAGAGATCCTCATAAGCATCAAGTTCATGTAATCGACTGACCGGAATTATAAAGTTAGACAACATATAACTGTCATTTGACGACTTATATCGCGCAAAATTATGAATAGCCGTGTTTAAATCCAGCTTAGATGGTGGGAAAAGTCCGGCATAGTCAATCAAACCGGTTGTAAATGATGTTAGTGATTTTTTCATAATGAATTATTAAGTGTAGATACAAAATCATCTCTTTCACTGACAAAGGCAAGGCAGATTTTAGTTTATATAAAGATGCTGTTTTAAGGCCAATTAGTGAAAGGGTCAAAAAAAAACAGCTTTTTTACAGATGAACAAGATTCGTTAATACATCAATATTTGATTTCTCATAGGAAATTATCTCATAAAAATCGAAGTAAACGTCAATCCCTTATTTTGAAACTATCTCGTAAATAGCCCATTCAAACTGGTCATAAAATTCAGACTGTCCCAATGAAGGCAATACCTGTGTCATCATCACAACAATCATATCCTCTTCAGGATCAATCCAATATGTGCTCTGAAATGCGCCGCCCCAGCTCAGGCTGCCAATCGAACGTTTACCATCACTAGTACCCTCTTCTGTTGTAATCATTAATCCATATCCAAATTTATTACCATTTAAATCCAATTCACCAATTTGGTTTTCAGTCATTAGAGTAACCGTTTCTTCTTCTAATATTCGTTTTCCATTAACGGAACCACCGTTATGAATAGCGGTCAAAAACATGTGATAATCCGCAGTTGATGATGTTAGCCCTGCACCCCCTGAAAAGTACGTCATTGCACCACTGACCGGAAAGTTTGGGGTGATGATACCGGAATTTTCCTCCGGATATACTACAAGCGTACTATCCTGAATAGAGTAGAGTCGGGTCAGATCATGTTCCCGTCCGGGATGGTAAAATCCGATATCATTTAATTTTAGTGGTTTAAAAATGTGCGTTGTGAAATAGTCAGCCAGCGATTGACCGGAAACCACCTCTACTACACGTCCAAGAACATCGGTATTTAATCCGTATGTAAATCGTTCGCCGGGATCATGAGCCAGTGGAAGTGTTCCGAGAGAAGCCATTGTTTCTTCAATGGTAATTTCCTCCTCCGTTCCAAGGTCAGGAACGTCGGCATCACTATAAATACGGCCGTAGGTATCATTCGTAAAACCATACGCAATACCGGAAGTATGAGTAAGAAGATCATGAATTGTAATACTTCTCGAAGCGGGTTTTGTTTGATAGGTACCGGTTTCTTCATCGAATTCTGATAAAACTACAGGATTTGCGAATTCAGGAATGTACAATTCTACCGGGTCATCGAGTTTAAGTTTTTCCTTTTCGTAGAGCTGTAAAATGGAAGCTGAAGTAATGACTTTGGTCATAGAGGCAATGCGAAATAAATGATGAGTTTCCATCGGCTCTTCCTCTTCCCTGTTTATCCAACCCCAGGCTTTTTCGGTAATGATGCTGTCCCCCTGCGAAATCATGATTACACCACCGGCAATGCGCCCCATTTCCATTTGATTCTCCATCACTTCATCGAGGGCAGAAATGAGCTGTGCATTTGGTACGTTAGAATAAACCGAAGTTTTGTTTTCTTGCGGAGAACAAGAAACGAAAAATAAGATGAATAGAAATGAAAGTATTGTGCTTTGTAGCGTTTTCATAAAAGAAGTGTGAGGGATGGTAATTTTAGTGCAATAAATCTAGCGTAGCCAATAGAATATAATAAAGTTATAATGCGGTAATACCAAAATCATATTTACCAAGTTAGCACTCAAGACATCAAAAGTGATCTTTTTAATAATCTTTTAAAATACTGTATTTATATAATTTATATTAACCGTTGATTTACTTTGTGAATACATACATTATCCAGCTTTACTTGGTGTCCACTGAATCGATGCTTTTTCAATAATGACAAACCAAAGCTGTTAATTCAGAAAGTCTGAACCTTATTCACTTAGGTAAACCAGAGTACCCATTTATTACCATTTTTATTTGATGGCAATTCTTTAAAAAAGAAAAGCAATCTCACGTTACTATGTATGCTCTTGCTATACTTTATCTATTATCTTTTTGCAGTACTAACGACAAACGATAAGGCTACTAAATATAATATAAACAATAATATAGAATTTCTTAATACTTACTGGATTATCGCCTTTGATAAATTAAATTTAAATTCAGCTTATACAGAAAAATGGGATTCTTAATAAATAATGACGGTAAAACTTACTGGTTTAAGTCGTTACTCCGATGCTGAGTATTTTCGGGATGTTTTTTTTCAGTATTAGGAATATTACTATTTCTGCATTTGAACCGACTTCATTATTTTAGTTTTTCACATTCAGCCAAATCCATAAATAATTGAGGGCTTAACAAAAGCCTTCTGACATGCAAGCTTCTTAAAATTCTACAGCTGCAATTATCCCTTAATTGCTCGTAGCATGGATTGTATCTTCATAATACGAAGACGAGAAAGTTCATCAGGTGCTATAACTTTAATTTTATCATGAAAAGTAAATAACCAATTATTTAGAAAATCAATATTGTCAAATTTAAAAGAATATTGGATACCGTACTCATCAGCCTCTGCATGTTCGATTTTTGCCGGAACAGATGATTTAAATGTTTGAACGGCTGAGTGCTCCACCCATATCTTTATTACTTGTTCATCTTGATTTGTTCGGAACAATAAAGCTTTTTCATCAGGGATGTTTTTGTTATCAAAGCTTTGCGGTAAAATTTCTACATTCTTCATTCTATCTAAACGGAAACTCCGTATTCCTTCTTTACTGTTACAATATCCGATTAGAGTCCAATGATCTGTGTAGTACACCAACAAATATGGATTCACATGTCTGCGTTCTTGTTTAGCTTGTTCAGAGGAAATATATACGAATGCTATTTTATATGAATTTGAAATCGCATTTCCGATCGTAAACCAATCGCCACCATTCCTTTTTTCCGTTCCAAATCTTTTATAGGGATCAATGATGGTTTTGGCTCCAATTGAATCCATAAATCTTTTTAAATCATCGTTGGGTAGAATACTTTTAATTTTAGTTTCTACTGCTTTTGCATCTTCAACCAATGTATTATCAATTTGCGTTTTCACAAAAGATAGCCCCACCATGATTGTACTTATCTCTTTTGGATTGAACATAATTGGAGGAATGGTATATCCTTTCATCATTCCATATCCATTATCTTTATCCCAGGTAACGGGAACGTCGATTTCAGAAAAGGTTTTTAAGTCTCTGAATATTGTCCTCCTACTAACTCCAAAATGATCGGCTAATTGATCTACATTCCAGTTTTGGTTTGACTGAAGTAAAAGTAAAAGATTTAATCGACGTTCATTTGCTTTCATTAGATTCTATTTTTTTAGTTGAAGTACCCGTTTTCCCGAATAAAAAGGATCGCTCATAGCGCTATCGATAGCATACGAAATAACTTTTAGGGGTTCGTCTAATTCCTCTAATTCATCCATAAAATCCATCCCCTTCAGCAAAAATGCAATCTCCCATTTTTGTCCACCTGTGGCTTGTATTAACTCACTTATCTTAATTGCATGTTTACTAATCCACGCAACAGGATGTTCCACGTGAAACGTTTTCAGCTCTTTTGTACTCACATTCACATTTTGCAGTCCAAGTTGGCGACACATATCATGTACGGCTGTCGTTTTTTTTGAAACCCTATCTAACAAAACGAATTCCTTATCCGGAAAACAAATAGCAAGGGGAATTCCCGGGAGCCCACCGCCCGTGCCAATATCCACCAAAAATTCCTGCTTGGGAAAAAGTGCAGATATTGAAAGGAACAGACTGTGAATGATGTGTTTTTCTATTTCCTGTTTTGTTGTGTTTCTGCTTAGCAAATTTACTTTTCCGTTCCACCATAGCAGCAATTCCGCATAAAGTGAGAGTTTATTCTCGTAACCATCCAAAAGTGCACTCACATAATCCAATGTTTCACGTGAAACATTTTTCTGATTAATTTTATGTATCATGTGTTCAGTTTTTTAGATAAACCATAAGGACAGATAAATCGCTTGCGGAAACACCACTTATTCTGCTTGCTTGTCCTATTGTTTCGGGTTGGACTTTTGAAAGTTTTTGAACTCCCTCGGAAGATAGACTTTTTATTCTATTATAATCTAACGTCACCGGTATTCTGAAATCTTCCTTCTTTTTCATTTCCTCTGCCATTTCATATTCTTTTTGAATATAACCGGCGTATTTAAATTGAATTTCAACTTGTTCAATTTCTGTTTTGCTATCTGTTATTGCTTGAACTTTTTCATTTAATTGAGAATCAGCTTTCATCATATCAGATAGATAAACTTCGGGCCTAGTTATAAGATTGGGAAATTTGATTGATTGTCTTAATGGAGAGGTGCCCAGCTTTTCTAAATAAGAATTATACACATCAGGTTGTACACTGTAATCAGAAAGCATTTTCATTAACAGATCTATTTCTTCTCTTCTTTTAATATAGATATCGTAACGCTCTTTTGTTGCAAGACCAATATCATAACCAACTTGAGTAAGTCGCAAATCGGCATTATCCTGCCGTAGTAATATTCTGTGTTCTGCTCTTGATGTAAACATTCTGTAAGGCTCTTCAGTACCCTTATTTACCAAATCATCAATTAAAACACCGATATATGCCTGATCCCTCCCTATAGTAAGGGCTTCTTTTCCTTGAACTTTTTGAGCTGCGTTTATACCGGCCATTAATCCCTGACAAGCGGCCTCTTCATATCCTGTAGTACCATTTATTTGTCCGGCAAAAAATAAATGACTAACAATTTTTGTTTCTAAGCTACGCCATATTTGATGTGGTGGAAAATAGTCATATTCAATTGCATAACCGGGTCGAATCATCACGGCTTTTTCAAATCCCTTTATTTTTTGTAAAGCCTGGTATTGTACATCTTCAGGTAAACTGGTGGAAAAACCATTCAAATACATTTCATACGTATTCCATCCTTCTGGTTCTAAAAATAATTGATGTCTGTCTCTTTCAGAAAATCGATTAATTTTATCTTCAATACTCGGACAATATCGTGGACCGGTTGATTTTATAGAGCCATTGAACATCGGACTTCTATCAAAACCGGTTCGTAGCATGTTATGTACTTCCGGATCGGTGTATCCTATCCAGCAAGTTAGTTGTTCATCTTTCCCGGGGAGTGATTTTGTCAGGTAAGAGAAAGGTGTTGGTTCATCATCACCATATTGTATTTCAAGCTTTTCATAGTCAATAGTGCGACCATCAATTCGCGGAGGTGTACCTGTTTTTAATCTACCCGATATTAACCCTTCAGCTTCAATACATTCCGTAATACCTTTTGAAGATCTTTCTCCTGATCGTCCACCACCATAATTTTTTTCACCAATATGAATGAGACCGTTAAGAAAAGTTCCGCTTGTTACTATAACTGCATTCGCGTGAATTTCCTGACCGGTTTGTGTTTTCACACCATACGCTTTTTTATCTCTAATCAATATTTCAGTAACATTATCTTGTCTGAAAAACAGATGGGGAATTTTTTCTAATTCTTCACGAATACACTGAGCATAAAGCATTCTATCATTTTGAGATCGCGGGCTCCACATTGCCGGACCCTTGCTTTTGTTTAACATCCTGAACTGTACACCCGACCGATCACTAACGATTCCTGAGATACCACCAAGAGCATCAACTTCCCGAAGTAATTGTCCCTTAGCTACACCACCCATAGCCGGATTGCAGGACATTTGCCCAATTGCATTCAAATTCATGGTAATAAGCAATGTTCGGCAGCCCATTTTTGCAGCGGCTGCAGCAGCCTCACTACCGGCATGACCACCTCCGACTACTACTACATCATATTGCGGATAAATACTTGTCATTTATTTACTTATGGATCATTTATTTGGTTGAATAACCTTAATTTGATTATTATATAAATATAATCAATACCTTAGACAAGTGATAGCGTCTTTTCATGTAATGATAAATGAGATTCGAACTGAAACTCAAACTAAAACTCATTACATTGCTTCACATTTATCTACTAAAAATTCTATTTAATTAATTGATGACACAGACCACTGTACTTCCATATCTAAAAGAACTTTCATCATTATTGCCGGATGTTTTGCAGGGAGAGTTAACTGAAGCCATAGCAGGACTTGTGTTACTGTTATCCTTTTCTACTATAATTCATTATATCATTCGTGTTTGGATCATAAGATTTCTGAAAAAATTAGATGAAAAAACAGAAAATGAATGGTATGAGGCTGTACTACGACATAAAGTTCCTCAACGCGCCTTATTCTATATTCCATTATTAGTTCTGTACTATGGTATTCCGCTTATTCCGGTGATTCATGAAGACCTGACAACTATAATCATGCGTGTAACCGCTTCAATGATGATTTTGGTAATTGCACGTGTGCTTGATGCACTTCTTTCCGCTGGACATTCCATTTATTTATTGACCGAGAAATCGAAGTTGACACCTATCAAAAGCTATATTCAGCTTGGGAAAGTATTAATTTATTTAATTACTGCTCTTCTAATAATAGCAAATCTGGCCGATCGGTCTCCTTTTATATTTATTGGTGGTATTGGTGCGATGACCGCGGTCTTATTATTAATCTTCAGAGATACAATTTTATCACTCGTTGCCAGTATTCAATTAACCAATAATGATGTATTACGCGTAGGTGATTGGATTGATATGCCACAATTTGGTGCAGATGGTGATGTCATTGATATTGCATTGAATAATGTTCGTGTACAAAATTGGGACAAGACCATTACCGTAATTCCTACTCATAAATTTCTTGAGCACAGTTTTAAAAACTGGAGAGGCATGTCTGAATCCGGTGGCAGGAGAATCATGCGTAGTATTCGTATTGATATTAATTCCATTCGTTTTTTAACGTATTCTGAAATTAATCGTCTGTCTGAATCACATCTTTTAAAAGACTATATCTCAAATAAAATGAAAGATGTAAATGAATATAATAAATCGAATCTAAGTGCCAATACAAAAATTTTGACAAATGGACGGTGGTTGACAAATATTGGTACGTTCAGAGCATATGTAATTGAATATTTAAAAAAGCATCCACGTTCAAATAAAAATTTGTTCATGCTTGTACGACAACTTGAAGCTACTGAAACAGGCCTTCCGCTTCAAATTTACGTTTTTACAGATACTACTGCATGGGCTGAATACGAAGCCATTCAGTCTGATATTTTTGATCATTTATTGGCTGTTGTACACGAGTTTAATCTGCGTATCTATCAACAGCCAACCGGTTTTGATTTTAGAGAATTGAAAAACTGAATATTTAATCCTTAAATCAGAAGTATCTGACATTTCTATGCACTTGGCATAACGATAGCCATAATAAGATAAACCAAAATTGGTGAACCAACTGCAAGAATGGCCAATGTTACAAAGATAATTCTGATGATTGTGGAATCCATATTAAAATATTCTGCAAGTCCGCCACAAACGCCAAAAAGCATTTTATCACTTGAAGATTTCATTAAACGTGCCATAGTAGTAATATATGTTAGGTAATTATGTTGAACTTTTTGATGTACGCTAAAATAAATAGACGGTTACATTTTTCATTTATTTAATTTACAAATCGGCTATCTATTTGTACATATCTGAATTATCAATTAGAAAACTTTGCAAAACCGTTTTTATCCAGGCTTATGCTATTCTGCTATATTCTTCAATTTTATGCCGGAATCCGTTAGTTCAATTTTTCCAGACTTCAAAAGTGCACCAACTGCCGCTTTAAATGTTCGTTTACTCATTTTGAAATTTTCCCTTATTTCTTCCGGATCAGATTTATCATGAAAGGGTAGTTGACCATCCTCTTTTTTTAACTTTTCCAGAATAACATCCGTTGCATCCAATACCTCATCATATCCCTGTTTTCGAAGAGTTAAATCAACTTTTCCATCATCTCTAATGATCTTAATATATCCGGTAAGTGTCATTCCTGTTTCAACAGGTTGCGTTAACTCATTTTCATACAACATACCTGTGAAATCATTATTCACAAGTGCCTTATATCCCAAGTCCGTTTTTTTGAAAATTTTTAACACAACTTCATCACCACTACTGACTGTATCTAATGAAATGATGTCCGGAATAAATTTGTCAATTTTTGTTGAACCTGCTATCCGTTCTGATTTTTCATCTATATAGGCATGAATCAAATAATACATTCCTTTTTGAAGGACTTCGGTTTGCTCAGCAAAAGGGATGAACAAATCTTTTTCTAATCCCCAATCAGCAAAAGCACCCTGATCGCCGGCTGCCTTAATTCTCAGAACCTCTGTTTGTCCAACTGTTATGTAAGGCCTTTTTGTTGTAGCAGTAAGATGTCCATCGTAATTATGATATATAAAAACCTCAACTTCATCGCCTTCATTTGGTAAGGTTTGGGTTTCTGATGAAGGTAAAAAAGCCGTTCCCTCGCTAACCTCAATGTAGCAACCGGTGGGCGTAACTTTACTAATTTTTTGATGTTTATAGAAACCTAATGAAGCCTCTGTTATCATATATTTATTTTAAAACTATAGTTTTAATATTTTGAAACTCACGCATTCCAAAGTAAGAAAGTTCTCGTCCGTATCCTGAATGTTTTATTCCACCAAACGGCAAACGTGGATCTGATTTCACAAAATCATTGATACATACACTTCCCGCCTGAATAAATTTTGATGCCAGCTTATCCCCTTTATCTAAATCTGATGTGAAAATGGCTGCTCCTAATCCAAAATCCGAGTCGTTGGCAAGTTCAATCGCATGTTTTTCATCTGTAGCTTTTATCACAACAGCGACCGGTCCAAAAACTTCTTCTTTAAAAAGCGGATTATCAGATTGAACATCAGCTACAATACTAGGTGGATAATAAAAACCGTCACTAACGGGAATTTTACATCCCAATACTTTTCTTCCCCCTTCAATCAATCCCATTTGAACTTGTTTGTGCAGTTTATTTCGTAAATCCTCTCTCGCTTGTGGCCCTATATCCGTTTCTTCGGAAAAAGGATCCCCCATTTTTATTGATTCCATTTTTGATTTCATAGCGCTGAGGAATGTATCATAAACGGGTTCTTCAACTATAAACCGTTTAGCGGCTATACAACTTTGTCCTGCATTTAATAACCGACTGTTAACACATGATTCAACAGCTTGATCTAAATCTGCATCTTTTAATATGATATACGGATCACTGCCTCCCAATTCCAATACTGTTTTTTTAAGATGTGCACCGGCCTGTGCTGCTACCGCCTTTCCGGCTGATGTACTTCCGGTAAGTGTTACAGCTGATATGCGTTTATCTGCAATTATATTGCTGACTGCATCTGAATCAATCAAAAGAGTTTGAAAACAGCCTATTGGGAAACCAGCCTTGCTAAATAGTTCCTCTATTTTAAGCGCGCAGCCCGACACATTCGATGCATGTTTTAATATGGCTACATTGCCACCCAACAAGGAAGGTACCGCAAACCTGAAAACCTGCCACAACGGAAAATTCCACGGCATTATTCCAAGAATAGCTCCCATTGGTTCATAATGTACATAACTTTTGGAGGATTCGGTTTTGATGATTTCATTCTCCAGAAATCTTTCTCCATTTTCACTGTAGTATTTACATAGCCATGCACACTTTTCAATTTCAGACCGGCTTTCCTTTATAGTTTTCCCCATTTCATTTGTTATCAATCGGGCGATCTCATCTTTCTGATTTTGTAGTAGTTCAGATAGTTTTACAAAAAGTGCATTTCGTTCAGAGAAAACTGTTTCCCTCCAGGACGTTTTTGTTATATGAGCCAAGCCAAGTGCTTTATCTATGTCTTTTTCATCATGTGGCTCATATTCATGGATTTGCTGATTATTAGATGGATTGATTGATAAAATTCTCATATCTAATTTATTTTTTTCTATATGATTGATTTATATATCTGAAAACAAGTCATTTTCATTAACCATTCAACTATGTTTATTTCACGATTACGGGTCTGTTATCAGTCCTTTTTGTACTCCCAAATTTGTCGCCCGTCTTTCCAGGTTGAAAAGCAAGCGTTAGTTCTGAACTGATAAAGCCAGTGATTTACAGTCGGACTATCAATAACTGCAAAATCCGCATTTTTTCCAACTTCGAGTGAACCAATACTATGTTCAAGCTGAAGTGCTTTGGCCGCTATTATGGTTGAACCTTTTAAAACCTCAGCCGGACTCATATACTGCAATATACAAGCCAGAGTCATGGCATACGGTAAATGATAACTCGGAGCTGATCCGGGATTAAAATCTGTTGATACGGCAACGGGAACACCGGCTTCAATGAGTCTGCGCGCCGGAATAGGTTGTTGACGCAAATAAAACGATGCCAATGGCAAAGAAACAGCAACCGTACCTGATTTTTTAATAGCTTCAATACCACCATCTGAGATGTATTCTAAATGATCCGCTGAAACCGCTCCGACTTCAGCGGCCAGTTCCGCTCCGCCACCCGACGAAAGCTGATCTGCGTGTAGCTTCGGTATTAAGCCATATTTTATTCCTGCTTGCAGAATTTCTCGTGCTTCCGAAACCTGAAAAGCAGTTTCTTCTACAAAAATATCACAAAATGTCGCCAGTTCTTGTTCACTAATATGCGGTATCATTTCATGTATAATACTGTCGATATAACCCCTTCTGTTATTTTTAAATTCGGGTGGAATGGTATGTGCACCTAGAAATGTGGAAATAATATCCAATGGTTGCATGGCATCCAATTCTCTGTACACATGCAGGAGTTTATATTCATCCTCCGCGGTTAGTCCATAGCCACTTTTGCATTCAATAGTCGTGATACCCAGTTTTTTTATCTCGTTCAGATGCAACATACATTTTTGAATCAATTCATCCGAATCGGCTTCTCGTGTATGTTTCATGGTGCTTAATATACCGCCACCTGCTTTTGCAATTTCAATGTACGGTTCACCAAGTACACGCATTTTATATTCATCAGCACGCCAGCCACCAAAAGCCAGGTGAGTATGACAATCAATTAAACCGGGAATGACCATTTTTCCATCCGCATCATACACATCTTTAAAATTATATTGATCAGGAAGTTCATTTTCATGGCCAACCCAATCTATAGTGTTTCCGGACCAAGCGATGGCGGCTTCTTTAATTGGATGGATATCTTGCTGCAAACCTTGAGATTTACACGTGTAAAGTACTCCTATATTCTTTAAAACAGGCATTAATGTAGTTCTCCCAGTTCTTTTTCAATAGTCAAAATAACATCAGGTTTTTGAATGATATCGAGACTGATGTCCATAAATTCTCTGAAATAGGTGTCTTCATCCGCATGTGGAATGCGCTCTCTGCAATATTCGTGAAATAGTTCTACCCCACGTCCCGGCTTGAGTGGTTTACGGAAATCAAGTGCCTGTATGGCTGTAATCAACTCAATGGATAAAATGTGTTCCACATTCCGAAAAACTTGAAGTAGCTTTGTTGCGCTAATGCTTCCCATACTAACATGGTCTTCCTGTCCAAGGCTGGAAGGAATCGAATCAACCGAAGCCGGGTGGCAGAGCACTTTATTTTCCGAAACCAGCGCAGCTGCTGTGTACTGCGGAATCATAAATCCTGAATTTATGCCTGTATCTTCCATCAATAAGGTGGGGAGTCCGTCATGACCTTCGAGTAACAAATACGTGCGTCGCTCAGAAATGCTCCCCAGTTCAGCAAGCGCTATAGCTGCATAATCCATTGCAAATGCCAAAGGCTGACCATGAAAATTTCCCCCACTCAGAATATCACCATTTTCAAAAACTAACGGGTTATCTGTAACACTGTTCGTTTCTGTTTGAATGATGGAAGATGCGTGCTCTAATGCATCGCGGCTGGCACCATGAACCTGTGGCACACACCTCAGACAATACGGATCTTGCACTTTTCCACAATTCCGGTGCGATTCCAGGATTTCACTATCGGTTAATAATGCACGGACATTTGCTGCCACTTTCGATTGTCCCGGGTGGGGACGAAGCTGCTGAATACGCTCATCAAACGGTACGATACTTCCCTGTAATGCTTCAAGACTGACTGTAGCCAGAATATCCGCCATTTTAAGCAATCGTATGGATTTTTCAAGGATGAAAGCACCATAGGCATTCATAAATTGAGTACCATTAATCAATGAAAGACCATCTTTTGGCTTTAACTGAATCGGTGTAATTTTATGATTGGATAAAACCTCCTCAGCCGGAATAGATACCGTACCATCATCATTCCAAAAATGTCCCATACCAATTAATGGAAGGCTCATGTGCGCAAGAGGAGCTAAATCTCCCGAAGCTCCCAAACTTCCTTTTGAAGGAACAACCGGAATGAGGTCGTAGCGCGCAAAGTACAGTAAACGATCAAAAGTTTCCTCTGAAACTCCCGAAAATCCCAAACCAAGTGAGTGCAATTTAATTAGAAGCATCAATCGGGTAATCTCTTTAGGAACCAACTCTCCAACCCCGACAGCATGGCTTAAAATGAGGTTGTGCTGCAATTTGTCAAGGTTTTCCTTTGATATTCGTTTATTCGCCAGAATACCAAAACCGGTATTAATACCATAATGGGTTTTATCACCTGAAAGAGCCGTTTCAACCAATGAACGGGATTTCTGAACAGCGGATTTATCACGTTCCAATGACCAAAGCCTGGCGCGTAAATCTTCATATAAAAAGGGCAGTCGAATTAATGGTTTCATGTTGCATATCCCTTTGTGCAATAACGCACTTTACAAAGTGAAGCAGTACAATTAAAATATACCTCCAAAATACAAACTGTAAAGGCATAAGTCACACGGTAAAATAGATGAGATTGTACATGTAATAGGTTTTCTTCAATTTCTTATAAATAATTTCAATTATTTGGATTAATTAATTGTACAGCTATTCGTAATTAAGAGTACATTTCTATACATTCAACAAACTAAACCATCCACTATCAATTTTTATTGACATGATAAGCGCATTAATTGACTCATTTGTAAGGGAATTCGCCTCTTTTGTTGAATTTATACCAAAACTACTGTTAGCAATATTGGTTTATATTTTCATTTACTATATCGGTAAAATTCTTTCTACTATTTCACTTAGAATTATAAAAAGGTCTAAAATGCCCGAAACCTATCATCTTTTCTTTAAAAAATTGATTACTGGTATTGCGCTTTTTATCGGATTCATCGTATTTCTGAACATAATCGGATATACATCACTAGCAGCCAGTTTGGTAGCCGGAGGAGGATTAACGGCTGTGATGTTAGGTTTTGCTTTTAAAGATATTGGTGAAAACTTTATAGCCGGTTTTTTTCTCACTTTTAATCGACCATTTGAGACCAATGATATTATTGAGTCCGGTGGAATCCTCGGCAGAGTAAAAAGTATAGAATTACGCCACACACATATTCGCACAAATGATGGTTGTGATGTGTTTGTACCGAGCGTGCAACTATTTACCAGACCTATGCATAATTACACCTTTGATGGTCTGCGGAGGGGTAACTTTACAATCAAAATAGACTACCACGATGATACTCAAAAAGCTATTGAAATTTTACGAGAGGCTGTTTCAAATACTTTCGGTGTATTAAAAAAACCGGCAACCTCTGTACAAATACTATCCTTAACGCCTAATCATGTAGAATTACAAATTCATTTTTGGATTAATGCGAGAGATCAGGAAAAAAAATTGACAGAAATACGAACAAAAGCGATGCATGCTTGTAAGGATATACTTTTGGAAACCGGATTTAAAATGAGCTGATTTTTTTATTACAAAAGAATATATAGTTCTTAAGATGTTTACTTAAGTAACGAAAGAAAATAATAAAATAATTAACACAAAGATATTATGATGAAACTTGAATCTCTTGTCGGTAATACACCTATAGTTGAACTTCAGCATATTCCTGAAAATCCAAATGTCAAAATATTCTGCAAATTAGAGGGACAAAACCCCGGTGGAAGTGTGAAAGATAGGGCGGCATTCGGGATGATAACCGGAGCACTTGAGCGTGGCGATATCAAAAAAGGGGATAAATTGGTTGAAGCAACCAGCGGCAACACGGGCATTGCACTCGCCATGATTGCCCGACTCAAAGGTCTGGAAATGACACTCATCATGCCCGATAATTCCACAAAAGAGCGCGTGCAAACCATGCAGGCATACGGAGCAAAAGTGATGCTCACCCCGGCAGCAAAAACCATCGAATATTCCCGAACATTGTCGGAAGAAATGGCAGCTTCGGGTGAGTATTTTATGCTCAATCAGTTTGCAAATCCCGATAATTACGGCATCCATTACAAAACAACCGGACCCGAAATTTGGCGGGATACGAATGGAACTATCACGCATTTTGTATCATCTATGGGGACAACCGGCACAATAATGGGCGTTTCACGTTTTCTGAAAGAAAAAAATCCGGACGTTCAAATTGTGGGCGCTCAACCGACTGATGGATCATCAATCCCCGGCATTCGTCGGTGGTCGCCGGAGTTTTTGCCCGCCATTTATGAACCCGAGCGCGTCGATAGGATAATTGATGTCAGTGAGGCTGATGCCACAAAAATGACGCGTCGCCTGGCCAAAGAAGAAGGAATTCTGGCCGGAATGAGCAGCGGCGGCGCCCTTCATGTAGCTTTAGATGTGGCTAAAGAATTGGAAAAAGGCGTAATCGTGTGTATTACGTGTGATAGGGGTGATCGGTATTTGAGTTCGGATTTATTCGAAATGGATGAAAAAACTTCTTTATAAGTTTTCCACTTCTGTTCATAACTATGTTGATAATGAGGTGATAACCTGTTCAAAACCGGGTTTTTCTTCTTTGCAACTTTAGTTATCCATTTTTTCCAACTTCAAAATAGGGGTTATCCACTGTTACCAAAATGTTAACAGAGTGTTCATAAATAATTCCATATCTCAGTGTGTGAATTATGCGAAATGTTAAGAATCTAATTTCGATTTCTATAAATCATTGATAAGACTGATTGGATTATTAACAAAGTTGTTCACAATTTATAAAATAAATGTTGCTTATAAAGGACAACTCTTTTGTCCACATATTAACACTACCTACTACTTCTACAAGTTTTATATATAATATATTTATTAATAGAATACACCTGTGGAAAAGATGGAAATGGGAATATTTTTTTTATTGGAAATGAATTTGGGATTTGATTTTTGACATTAAACGTGATTGACGTCGATGGTATGTCATGACACGGTTGTAGAGACGAAAAATATTACGTCTCTACGATCCCATAAAAAACGATATGGACTTGCAATAGAAATCTGAACGGTAAGTTAAGCCTCAAGCGGCATTGGTTTTTGTTAGTTGTTGAGCAGCAAACTCATCCGGACTTAGAAAGTCCAAACTCGAATGTGCGCGTTTTGTGTTGTA
>Ga0208623_100252_pt1 | contig 54050 bp, 47 predicted proteins | sample HotLakConsUCCL28_FD_184737 | JGI IMG/M metagenome (GOLD analysis project Ga0208623, IMG submission 184737) | Hypersaline microbial mat communities from Hot Lake, Washington, USA - Hot Lake Consortium UCC-L28 (SPAdes) (version 2) ...
GTATCTATATCTACCGACTGCAAGCCGGCAGCCATGTGGAACTGCGCAAAATGACCCTGCTCAAATAGACATATCTATCATAAAATGGGCGATACCCAAAACCGGTATCACCCCCATTAACCAAACCCAAGCCCGGTGTGCTCCAAAGAGTGCATCGGGCTTTTTTGTGTGAAACGGAATTTTCCCAAATAGGGATAGGGATGATTATGGCTTGATTTAGATTAAATAAAACCTGCACGTTCTCTTGATACATTTGATGGGTATAACAGACTCATAGCGAGCCACCCGTCATCCCGGAAACCCCCATTGAGATGGTGATGATAGGGTAAATGTATGTGGGTTATCCGGGATGACATGTGGCTCGAATTGAATCACATAAAACCTGTATCTGTCAGCGATAGGCTAATACCCGCGCTAACGCGCAAATACACTTGATGGGTATGACAACGTAAACCTCAAAGAGAAGGGGTTCGACTACGAAGCGGGAGAAAATCGTAACCATAGCCACCTCCCTTTGCCGCTTCTCCGCTCACCCTGACGCTAAATATCTGTTTTGTATGTAAATAATAAAATATCAATATCAACATGTCAGCGATAGTTAGGGGGGAGTCTATAGGATATCAATCAAATATCTAACAGAAAAGAAATATCAATAAGATTGATTAATCCAATCCAAGTTGTTGTAGATTCTCCGGTAGATTAAGAGCAGTATCATCAGGTAACTTTTGTATATCTGTAACAAACCAGGACATCCCCTCACGTTTTAGTGTAAATGTAATTATATCTCCTGCTGAAATACCTTCGACTTCCTTAATATCCTTAATATTCATATTCATTCGCATCGCATTCATCACATCAGGAATTTCCTCATGAACAACACTAATATATGGACCATTCGTGTTTAAGGATAAGAACCTTCCTTTAACTTCATAGGATGGTTTATCTGATGTTTCGGCTTTATCTTGTGTATCTTCCGATTGACATGAGGTAAATATAAAAAGCACCAAAAGTGTACTTACAAATAATGAGTAGTGATTTTGTGTATTCATTAGCGTTTAATTTTACTGAAATTCGTTGAGAATTGATAAAAAATCTATTCAACTGGAATTAGCCGTACAATTGTACCATTAGATTCTTCCATTACATAAAGAAATCCATCGGGAGCCATACGAACATCGCGGACTCGGCCAATTCCTTCGAGAAGACGCTCTTCATGGGTAACATGTTCATTATCCAAATCTATAACAGAACGATTTAAAAACATAGGCCGTAATGTTCCGGTCATCACATTACCGTTCCAGTTTGGATATTTTTCTCCATGTACTATCGCCATTCCGGATGGAGCAATAGATGGTGTCCAGTGATGTAAGGGTTGTTCCATGCCTGCACGTGCGGTATCAGGCGTAATTTCTGAACCGTCATAATTGATTCCATGAGTAATTTCAGGCCAGCCGTAATTATTTCCAGCTCTGATGATATTAATTTCGTCACCACCACGCGCTCCATGTTCATGAGCCCAGATATCATCTGTTTGTGGATGCGTTACCATTCCCTGTATATTCCGATTTCCATAGCTGAAGATTTCCGGTTGGGCATTTTCTGTGTTTATGAAAGGATTATCTTCGGGAATACGCCCGTCATCATGCAGTCGGAAAGTTTTTCCGGAATGATTCGACATATCCTGAGCGTTGTTCATTTCTCCGCGGTCACCAATACTGAAATACATATAATTGTCGCTGTCGAATGTAATCCGGCTACCAAAGTGATGTCTGCGTGAGGTTGCAGGGCTTCCCGTAAATAATTGTTCGAAATTCACAAAATTATTTCCTTCGAGTTTGGCACGGGAAATAGCGGTATGTCCTCCACCATCAAGTGGTATAGAATAGGAAATATAAATCCATCCATTTTCTTCATAATCAGGATGGAGAACAATATCGAGCAACCCACCTTGCCCGACATTATACACTTCAGGAACACCTGAAATAGTTTCATCAAGAAGTGTGCCATCATGAACAATGCGAATAGTACCGGCTTTTTCAGTAATCAGCATAGAACCGTCAGGTAAAAAAGCCATTCCCCATGGATTATCAAGACCTTCTACAACTGTTTGAATCATAAAACTATGTTCTTCAGATTCTATTATATCTAAACCACTTTCAGGTATTGGAAAATATAAATCCTCCTGATAAGAAATATCCTGAGCGGTATTATTGAACATACAACCGGTTAATAAAATGAGAAAAAAACTTAAGCTAAAGTACTTCATGTTATCTTTGTTTTATTGATTTTTTGAAAAATAATGAAATTACAAAAGGCTCCATACCATTCGCACACCTACAATTAACGCTAAAATAGCAAATACAATTTCAAGTTTTCTGATTTGTATTTTCTCTGTTAGCCAAACTCCGCTGCCTGATCCTGCAAGAGCGCCTAAAACAAACGGTATAGCAGTACCAAAATCAACATAGCCTAGAGTGAAAGTTGTAAGGCCTAAACCTGTAGGTGTTTCAAAAGTAAATTGAATCCATGCTGCAAGTGATATAATAACAATTACAAATGAAGATATGCTAACGGCTTTGCGGAATTGCAATCCCATTAACAGTACCATAAGTGGTATCATAATCATGCCACCACCCACTCCGGCTAATGTTGCCAACATTCCACCAGCACCGCCAATCAGGAGTGCCTGATACCAAATAATGGTGGGGTTAATATCAGGAGTATAATCTGCTTCAATAACCGATTTTCTTTTCTTTAAAAAATTGAATGCGCTGTAAAATAGAATTCCTGAAAATAGAATCACAAAATGTGTTCTGCTGTACCAATTTGATAGAGTCACCCATTTACCGGCTGTAGTCCCAAAAAGCCCGAAAAAGCCAACCAAGAGGCTTTCCCGGGTAAACAGATTTTTCATAAGGGCGTGTTTACGAGTACTACCAATGGCTGCAAAAAAAGTGCACAAAAGTGAAGTTGCGATAGTCCATACAACCGGATTTTCAACATTACTATCAAATAGAAAAAATAGTACCGGTGTAAAAATGATGCCTCCACCTACTCCGAGTAATCCGGCTATCAGTCCTCCAAATAATCCGATAATAAATAATAGGATATATAGCATGTAATTGAATAAGCAGTTTTAATTTATTTAATGTAATAAAAAAAGGCTTGCCGGATTTTCACCGACAAGCCTCATTTCAAAAAAAACAAATGCTTATTTGAGAAGCATCATTTTATTAGTCTCGGTAAATGAACCGGCTGTTAAACGGTACATGTAAATACCACTTGAAAGATTTTCAGCATTAAAAGCAACTGTATGTGAACCGGCATTCATTGTATTGTTCACAAGTGAAGCAACTTTTTGTCCCTGCATATTGTAAACCTCGAGTGTAACATCGGAAGCAAATGGAATACTGAAGTTGATATTGGTTGTAGGGTTGAATGGGTTCGGATAGTTTTGTTCCAACTCAAAAGAAAATGGACTTTCTGTACCTACACTTGTTTCAGTACCCATGTTGAATGTAATAGTGAAAGTTTCATCTGCGAAGAGGGTTTGACCAAATCCGCTGGCTTCTACACTCCAAATCATTTCAACTTGTGAGCCATTTTCGTGTCCACGATTTATCATTTCATTGTAAAATGATGAATTTGGTAACCGTAAAATTGCAGCTGAACCACTAAAATCTGATAGCAAAGTTAATGCATTTTCATCTGTCAATTCACCTTCACCAGCTTCGATAGCTTTCCAATTGTAAAGGGATGCGTTTGCAGATGCTTCCCATGAAATTGTGATTAACGTATTATCTTCAGGATCTAGTGTCACCTCAGTATCATCACTTGGTGAAAGCAGTGAAAAAGGCCCTAAATCTGGAGCTTCAAAGAGCTCTCCTTCAAGAGAAAGAACCCAGTGTAAATTTTCAAATCCTATATCTGCAGTATCTGTTGGAGTAGGTAAACCGCAAGCTTCTGATCTGATAAAAGTTGGACCTGATTGTCCTGAAGAATTTGATCCCACAAATAGTGCACCATCAAATTCGGCACCATCTGTATAGAGAAGTTCTGCTACGATAGTTGAACCTTCAGCTGCAATTGGAGGCTCAGAGAAATTAACAGATAGAACTGTCTCGTCGTCATCTTGAGAAATGGTGTAAGATTCTGATGCAATTTCAGTCATGTTTTCTAGTGTGAATGAACCAGATAAAGTGTGAATTTTCAAAAATACCGGAAAATCAGCTGAAACACCTTCAACACCGAAAGTAAATGTATTGATTTTAAAATCTTGTGTGATTTCAGAAAATTCATCGAGATCAAATACACGGTAAAAACTTTGAATACCTGTCGTTTGAGGAGGGCCTTCTGCGGCACATGCTACAGAGTTTCCAGGAAGAATATCTGTTGATTCACTATGGGTTATTGAAACGTCATTCAGAATATTTCCATTTTGGTCAATGTGTGTAACTTGACTGTTTTTAACGCTGTTGGTTGCGTTATTCTGAAGAGAATATTCGCTTTGCGCCTGTAAACTGCTCATTGCAAAAAAGCCGACAAGCAGACATACAGTTAGTGTAGTAATTAATTGTTTCATGCGTTTGTTTAGTTAATGAGTTTGAGGTAAAATATAACATTGTGAATTGAATGTTAGATAACTGAATGATATTCCAGGGTTCATCATTCCCGATGATTATGATGCATTTTTTGAAATCGTTTAATATTCAGTTAATTCTGAGAATGTAGTAAAAAAAAAATCTTTTTAAAATCTAAAGTTTCAAAATGATAAAAAAACATGCCAATATGTACTATTAAATTAGTTTTTAACAGTACAGGTTTGAAAATTCGGGTTTGTTGAGGGATATAGAATTGATGATTTTAAATTACATTAACGCTGATAATTAATTCTCAAATCACTACCTTTTGTCACAGAAAATCAACTCATTCTGTTTCTCCTTTTTATGATTACATCATTATATATTAAAGATTTTGCCCTCATTGATGAACTGGAAACCCGGTTTGAACCCGGATTGAATATTATTACCGGAGAAACCGGTGCAGGCAAATCCATCATAGTTGGTGCGCTGAATATTTTGCTGGGCGAGCGAGCGCAGTTAGAATCAATCAGGCAGGGAGCAACCAAGGCCGTTGCTGAAATTATATTAAATATTGAAGATGATGCTGTCCTTAATGAAATTCTTACAGCAAACGAAATAGAAAAGGGAAAGGAAATAATACTAAGAAGGGAAGTCCGACAAAGTGGAAGCCGTGCCTTTGTCAATGACACCCCTGTTCAATTGCAGGTGTTGAAGCTGATTGGTGAACAGTTGGTTGATTTGCATGGTCAGCACGATCATCAGCTGCTTCTAAAGGAAGATAAACATCGGGAAGTAATTGATAACCGCAAACCTGTAAGGCAAACTCTGCTTACCTACCAAAAAGCTTTTGAAGCGATGAATTCCATTCGGAAGGAACTTGCCGCCCTGCGAAGAAAAGAGCGGGAATTACGGGAAAAGCAGGAGTTGTATCGCTATCAGGTGAAAGAATTAAAGGAAATGGAACTACGTGATGGCGAACAGGCAGAACTGGAACAGGAAATGCGGTTGCTTGATGGCGCTGAGGATTTGAGCCTGAAAGCGGGTTTAATCATGGATGCTGGTCGAGAAGGTGAAGCCAATGCTTTAGACTTACTGCGAATTATAGAACAAGCTCTTTTAGATATGACTCGCATTGAGTCTGAGTTTGAGATGTATCAAACGGAGCTGAAATCGGCACGAGTCAGTATTGAAGAATTATTAAATTTTACTGATAAATACCGCGACCAAATTGAGTTCAATCCCAAGCGACTTGAATTTATAAGAAAACGGTTGGGTGATTTCAGAAAGTTAGAAAAAAAATATGGCAAACCGGCTGATGAACTTATCGGCGTATTAACCGAATTGGAACAGACTCTTAATCTGGCTGATAACTTTGAATTGGAAATTGAAAAGTTAGAAAAAAAAGAAAGAGAAGCAGCTGATGGTTTGAAGAAAGCCGCACAGCAATTGCACGATTCCCGCTTGGAAGAAGGCGCAAAATTGGCTGAAGAAATTGAACAGGAATTACTTCGGTTAGGTTTTAAACATGCCGCGTTTGAGGTACATGTAAACTGGCTCAAAGACCCGAATGGCTGGATAATTATTGATGATAATGCGATAAGCTGTACGATAAATGGTAGTGATGAAGTGGAATTTTATATCTCGACAAACAAGGGTGAACTCCCAAAACCGCTCTCGAAAACAGCTTCCGGAGGGGAGATAAGCCGTATTATGCTCGCCCTAAAATCCATTCTGGCTCGTGAGCAGCGACTTCCGGTTATGATTTTTGATGAAATTGATACGGGTATCAGCGGACCTATTGCCCTTCAGGTTGGCAGGACCATGCGAGAACTATCGGAGCGATGCCAGATAATTTCCATCACTCATCTTCCACAAATTGCAAGCATGGGACATGTACATTTTGTGGTTGGGAAATCGGAAGAAAATAATCGCACTGTTACGCGTATCGAAAAATTAGATAATGAAGCTCATATTCGGGAAGTAGCCAAATTAATGAGCGGGTCTCAAATTTCAGATGCCGCATTACTTAGCGCGAAGGAATTGGTTGATTCGGCGGGGTAGGGTATTGTTGGGTTAAAAGGTTTAAACCACGAGGACGCAAAGGGCACAAATGTTGGAGATTCTACGGCCTTCGGTCTGCTGACTGCACTTGCAATTCGAACTGCGAAAGTTGAGTTTTATTTGTTTGTTGCTGTGGCGCGAACAGTATCTAACTGAGGTTTCAGCCAGTAAATTAAAGCAGGTAAAAAGAATAAATCGGCGATTATGGCCACAAAAATGGTGAGGCAAACCAACCGGCCCATCAGCATGGTTGATTCAAAATCGCTGAACCCCAATGTTCCAAATCCGACAATTAATATGGCGCTGGTGAGCACAATAGCGCGACCGGTTTTTTCAGTTGTATAGCGAATGGCTTCAACAAGATTGCGTCCACGGCGGGTTTCTATGCGAAAACGCGCCAGAAAATGGATGCTGTCATCTACAGCAATCCCAAATGCGATAGTAAAAATTACAGCCGTAGAAGGCTTTATATCAATCCCGAAAAATCCCATCACCCCAGCTACAATAATAAGGGGCATCAGGTTTGGTAAAAGAGATATGATAACTAAACGCGCATTTCTGAATAGCCACGCCATAATTAAAGAAATGAATAAAAACGCCAATCCAATACTTGATGCCAAAGAATAAACGATATTATCGGTGAGGTCAGCAACCAGTATAGTGGTTCCTGTCATGGTGATGGTTTCATTTGGAAAATGTTCTGAAATATAGACGTGCAGTTCATCCCGAATGTCATTAATCCTATTTGACCCCACATCATACGTTTGTGTAGCTACCCTGATTTTTTGATACGAAAAATCTGTAAATGACTCCAAAGCATCAGTATCAGTCAATTCAGCCAGCAAGATATATTGGGCAATTAAATCACGCCGGTTTGGTAGTGGTTGTGATTGGGCATCTTCGGGCGACATCACCCGGTGGATTTCTCTGAGTACCGTTGTAAGAGATAACGTTTTCTCAATTTCAGGAAAGTTTTCCAATTCCGTTTCAAGGGCTTCAATACGCTCTAATAAGTCAGGATCAGTAATTCCATTTTCTTGTCCGGTATCAATTACAATTTCAAGAGGAAATTGTGGACTGAGTTTTTCAGATATGATATTACTGTCATTTACCAGAGGAGAATCTCGTCCGACATCATCAAAAACATAACCATTTACCCTGAGTTGTGAGATTCCGGTTGACGTTAAAGCAGTGATGATTAATGTTCCGATAACAATAGATTTGTGATTCCGCTGGGCGAATCCAAAAACAAATAACAGAAAATTCCCAACCCCGCTATGAATGCGTCCCTGTGTAGAAATCACCGGACTTTGATCTTTAAAGAGTGGTGCCATTGAAGGCAGCAGGAAAATAGTTATCACATAAGCAATCATAACTCCGGCGGCTGTGTAAAGCCCGAATGTCCGCATTGGAATTACATTACTGGTAATTAAGGTCGCAAATCCAATTGCTGTAGTAACACTTGTCAAAAATGTTGCACTTCCCAAAACGAGAAGGCTTTCACGAATGGCTTTTCCACGGGTGAGCCCCACAAACCGCCCATCATTATATTTTGCGAGCATGTGAACGGAGTCGGCAATCCCTACACAAAGCAAAATGGGCGCTATACTGCTGGTGAGAACTTCAAAATAACCGCCGGTGAGTTGAAGTACGGCCAGTGTGAATAAAATGGTCAGCCAGACAATCAGAATCGGAATAAGAATACCCTGTACTTGTCGGAATAAAAACCAAAGCAACAGAATGATTAAGACTGATGAAATACTGATATAGAAAATAATTTCACCATTCAGCAAATGGATATATTGATTTCTGAAATAGGGAATTCCGGCTATGTAGATTTCATACGAACCCTGAAAAGGTTCAAGGATGTCCCTCATTTCCGCAATGACAATTTCTCTGATTGGAAAGCTGTTTTCTAATTCATCAATTTCTATCACAATAGCTGTAAAAGTGCCCTGCTTGTTAACCAGCAAGCCTTCAAGAAATGGATCGGCTGTTATTTCTTTCTTTAATGTTGAGAATTCATCCACGGTGAAAGAGTTGATTAGCGATGAATCTAACCAGCTTTCAGAAACAAGATTATCATTTCGGTTTTGCAATCGGTTGGCATCCCAGATACTTCGCACATCCACCACATAAGGAATACCTGAAAGTGAGTCGGCCAGTTTTTTGATATCATTCAAAACATCTTTAGAAAATAACTGCTGTGATTCAATTCCGATAAAAATGATGTTATCATCCCTTCCAAACTCTTCGGAAAAATCACGATATTTAGTGATTGTAAGGTCATTTTGAGGGAAAAAGCCTTCAAGGCTGAAATCGGTTTTGATGTTAAGTGCCGGATAGATTGCAGCCAAAGCCAAAACGATAGAAAGTATAAATATGGCTTTCCGGTTACCGAGAATAAAATCAGCGAGTTTTTCCAATTATGCAGGTTTATGAGTATGGTACAAAAGAGACAAAAAATTCATATCAATTCTTTGATGACCTATAAGGCAGAAGACGGACAAAATAACGGTTTTGCAAAGCCTTCTAATGCAGAAAACAAACAAAACGATGTTCAATGACATTCCATTAAAAACGGTTCATTTTTATCACCAAGCCCAAGAACCTGAAATAAAAAGCAGGCTGTTTTTATTAAATGATTGAAAACTTAGATGTGCGTAGTCGAACTCAGGTTTCGAGCCACCAAAAATGTGAGCACCAAGGCCGAATGTTAATCCATCCGTAAAATCATAACGGAATTCGGGATTTAGCCAAAAGTCATTTCCATTGATCTGATATCTACCCAGGAATCGGAATAAAAGAGTGTCCCTGAGAAAACTTCTGTTAATTGTTGTGGTGATACTATGGAAATAAGCATCCTGCAAAATATCATCTTCATAATCAAGAATGGCATCACCGGTGTATTGAATGCCCAGCGACCAATTGAATACATCGGTTGCAATTCCACCCATAAATTTAACGGATGGCCGGTATGTTAGAAACCCCGATTCTTCGTGTTTATCAAGAGCAGTATTGAAACGATTGAGCACATCCAGAAGTAAGCCGAGTTCGTTGGGATCGATATCGCCTTGTTGAAGACGTTCCAGGAGTGCAATATCATCGTGCGATATATCAAGGGAAAAAACATCATAAGGCCTGTTTTGATAGTAAGCAGCTTCGAAAACAAACCGGAATTTATCTAATATTCTGTATTCACCCCAACCACCGGCAATGAGTCCGGCGCGATAGGTTTCTTCGAACTGAACGCGTTCAGGAACACGGAGCTCAAGGACTTCTGTAGTTTCAAAAGTTTTGAAATAACCCGGGGTTCGGGAATTCCAATATAGAATCCCAAAATCGAGGTCAAGGTTTAAAGATGGGCGTAAAGCCAAACGTAATGCCACCTGCGTATCACTGAGTGTGGGTGTTGTATTTTGATAAGAGATAAAATCGGTGGGGATGGGTAAAAAATCAGCAGGAACAACTGCCCAGCGACCGGAATATTCCGGTAACCGTGATGGTTCAAATAAAGGATTAATGATAGCTTGTAGCTGGGTACGCCCAAAATAATGGGTGTAGCTGATGGCTGTAACGCCTTCCCGCAATTCGGTGAATTCCTGTGTGATGAATTCAGATAAATCGAACGGGGAGATGGCATCCATAATAAAATCGCCATCAGCCTTACCCCAGACAATAACCTGTTTCCCGACTCTAAGATCACCATTATCAAAAAAGACATCGAAAAAAGCTTCACGCAGGCGAAAGTCGAGGGAGTCGGTGGAAAAAGCGTAGTGTTGACGCAGGTTAGATGACAGATAAACACGCCCTCGGTCAAACGAATTTGAGAAATTTAATCGCACATTGTTTCGACCGGAAATGAGTTCGTGTGGTTCGAAAAATCCCCATGAATTGTAATTGCTCACCTGACCGGTAAACCTTGACTGCGCAAAAGAAAGGGTCCCGAAGCTCAAGTAAAACAAGAATACAAGGCAAGGAATTAAATTAATAATCAGACGCATACAGGGTACAAATTAACAAGAGAATCGAGTGTTAATGGAGCATCTATAACACAAAAGCAGTAATATAAGTTTTGAAAATACAGATTGATATTTTGATTAAAAAGCCGTAAATTTATTCTAATGTGGAGTTAATATGGCAAACCTCCACCAAAAATCAGCCAACTGATTTCTTTTCAGTTCAGAACCATAACTTGTCAACTTTACGAAGTACAATTAAAGAACATATGGCCCATCAAAATATCGAAGTAAACCTCCCTCTATCAAAAGTATATGAATGTCTGAACTCCCCAACCGATTTTCCCCGCTTCATGCGTGGAGTCGAAAAGGTTAACAAAATCAACTCCCAAACTTTCGAATTTGTTACCACTATTGGCGGAGATGCATTCAAATGGACCACAAACATTATCGATGACTTACGCAATACGCGTTTCGCATGGATTACTATTAATGGTAACCTGAATCAAACCGGTACCATTCGTTTTACTCCATTGGATAACGGAACCCGTACACGTATCGATTTTAGTCTCGATTACCGCACATTTTTTGGCGAAGCTAATGAAGAGTTGAAAACCTTTATTGATAACACTGAAGAACAACTCCTCAAAGACCTTGAATATTTCAAAGAGTGTGTAGAAAACGGAACTTTCGGTGAAAAAGAAGCAGCTGTTAAAGAAGAACAAGCAGCTGTTTAAATTTTAGCCTAACGTTCAGCTTTTAAAGGCCGCGATTTAACCCGCGGCCTTTTCTTTTTGTTAGTTGTCTGAATTATGCACATTCGGGAGTTTGTTCAACATCCGCCTGATCATCCATTCTATGCAGTTATCGGGCACCCTCTCAGCCAAAGCAAATCTGCATTGTTGCATAACTATGCCCTTAAAGAATTACATCTTCCGGGCAAATATTACGCTTTAGATACACCTGTAGATTCTTTTGCCTGGGTGGGACAGCTATTGAGCCTATCTTCTTTCAGAGGGCTGAATGTTACTATTCCGCATAAATCACATGTTATGGATTTGTTGCATATCACGGATCCTTTGGCGCAAGCGGTGGGTGCTGTAAATACCATTAATCCAGAACATATTGGATTTGCAGGATACAATACGGACATTGCGGGCGTGGAATTATCTCTGAAAAAACATGCCCTGTTGTTTGCCGGGCAGCCGGTTATTATTTTGGGCACCGGTGGAGCCGCGAGAGCAACAGTAGCCGCTTTAAAAGAATTCAAGATTCCGAAAGTGTATGTTGTTTCCAGAAAGCCCCAAACTTTGAAGTGGCCGAATCGAATCAATGGAGTGCACATTCATGTTCTAAGTTATGATGATTTAGAAGCCGTTCTTAATGAAGCCGCACTTATCGTAAATACAACTCCGGTTGGGATGATCCCGCACACAGACGATTCACCTTTTCCCAAAGCTCTGATTCCTGGACTAAAAATGAAAGTATGTTTCGATGCAATCTATAATCCTCTCCAAACCCAATTTCTGAAGCAGGCCAAAGATAGCGGTGCTGCTGCAACGATTAACGGGATTACCATGTTTGTTGGACAAGCAGCTGCCGCATTTACAATTTGGACGGGCAAATCCTTTCCTGTTGCGGGAGCTGAGAAACTATTGTTAGAAGCTCTAAAGACCAATGCCTGACTTTGAACACATCCTCTGGAAAAATTCCCAAAAAGTAAAAGCACTTTTTTCGCTGAAAAATCCCGACTATCAACCCGAGGCTACTCTCCCGGGATTAAATCTCGGATATAATACAGCTGAACCGCAAAAAAATACAGAACAAAATCTGACTGATTGGTTGGTGTTTGCCGGGGCAGACCCCGAAAAAACTGCGCTTGGCCGACAAATCCATAAAACACATATTGAAACTGTGAAAACAGGTGGATGGTATGCTGATAAGGACGGTTTTGTGACCAAAACACCTGGTGTCAGTTTGGGAATATTTGTAGCTGACTGCGGTGGTATTCTTCTCGCAGATGAAAAAAACGGTGTTATTGGAGCATGTCATGCCGGGTGGAAAGGTGCTGTTGCAGGAGTGGTTCAGAAAACAGTGAAAGCTATGTTGCAGTCAGGAGCGGAACGATCATCAATAGAAGCCTTTATCAGTCCGTGCATTTCAACAAAGAAGTTTGAAGTTGGCGAAGAAGTTGCCACACAATTTCCGGAGGCTTTTATTGACCACTCGTATGCAAAACCACATGTTGATTTAAAAGGATATATTAAAGATTGTCTAATAAAAAGCGGAGTGCAAGACAAGTACATCACAAAAGCGGAAGGTTGCACTATGAGCGATGCTCAATCATTCTATTCGTACCGCCGCGAAAAGGATAAAAGTGGACGAATGATGGCGCTCATCACATTAAAAAAGGATTGATGAGAGTTAGCTACACACCGGGCTATTTTGCGCCAATTGGTGAGAATCACATATTTCCGATGGGAAAGTTCGAGGGGTTGCACCGATATTTGACAGAAGAAGGCATTGTTTATACTTCGGATGTGATTCAGCCTCAAATGGCTGATATGGCTACACTCATGCAGGTGCATACACCCCGCTATTTGAATGCAATCTTAAATGGAATGCTTGAGAAAAAAGAAGCCCGAAAACTTGGTTTGCCATGGACACCTGAATTGGCGGTTCGTTCACGTTTGGCTGTTCAGGGAACCATCAATGCCGCATTGATGGCAATTCAGGATGGAGTTGCGGGAAACCTGGCAGGCGGAACACATCATGCTATGCCGGATGCGGGCGAAGGTTTTTGTGTATTTAATGATGTGGCCATTGCCATAAAGACACTCAAAAGAGCCATGTGGATTCGAAAAGCTTTAATCATTGACTGTGATGTACATCAGGGAAATGGAACAGCTCATATTTTCAAAGATGATCCGGATGTGTTCACCTTTTCCCTGCATGGCGAAAAGAACTATCCCTTTATTAAACCATCCTCCGATCTGGATATTGGATTGCCTGATAAAACGACTGATAAACCCTATCTGCATGCACTTGGTGACGCTTTGGATACTATATTCAATCAGTTTGAGCCCGATATTGTTTTTTATCTCGGGGGCATTGATCCATTGGAAACCGATCATTTCGGTCGGCTTTCATTATCATTAAACGGGTTAGCTGACAGAGATGAATTGGTCATTAAATTTATAAAAAATAAAGCCATTCCATTAGTGCTGTTGCTATCGGGTGGGTATGCACCAACCTTAAAAGAAACGGTAATTGCACATGCTCAAATGTATAAAAAAGCCCGAATAATTTTTGGGTGAAAAACAGCGCGAATAGTCCTACTTTTGGGTATGAAGCAAACTATGATTCAAACAAATATCCAAAACAGAGTCGGGGCCATATTTTTAAACCGGCCTGAAAAGCGAAATGCACTTCATCCTGACATGGTTGGAGAGTTGACAGAAACCATTCAATCATTTCAGGAAAATGACACTGTTAAAATAATAGTGATTCGTGGCAAGGGCGATGCTTTTTGTGCCGGTGCTGACCTTTCGGTAATTAAAGCACTGAAATCGGCCACCTATGAAGAAAATCTGCATGATTCCAAACATTTGGCCACATTGTTTGAAGCGATATATCACTGTCCGAAGCCTGTTATTGCCGGTGTTCATGGTCATGCAATTGCAGGCGGATGTGGCTTGGCAACCGTTTGTGATTTGGTGGTCGTTTCTGAGGCTGCCAAATTTGGTTATACGGAAACGCGCATTGGTTTTGTGCCGGCTATTGTAGCTCAGTTTCTGATTCGAAAAATCGGCGAAACGCATGCGAGAAGATTACTATTAACAGGTGAGCTCATATCAGCGAAAGAAGCTTTCAGTATTGGGTTGGTTAGTCATTTTGCGACTGCCGAAAATTTTGAGGAAGCATTATCAGACCTGATTCAGACATTATTGGTAAAAACAAGTGGACAGGCCCTTCAATCAACAAAAAAATTGATAAACAAAGTAGCCGACAGCAGTCATGAAGAAGCTATAGATTATGCTATTGAAACCAATGCAAAAGCCCGCTCAACAGATGATTGTCAAAGGGGAATCAGTGCTTTTTTGAATAAGGAAAAGATACAGTGGTGAGTGGAAGAACAACTTTAAAATTTTAGTGAGATTTAGTGAATGACTAATTCAAAGAGAGATATAATAATGGATGCCGCAGAACAACTTTTTGCTGAATCCGGTTTTAGTGGAACCACTACCAGAGCCATTGCTCAAAAAGCAGGTGTGAATATAGCGATGTTGTCTTATTATTTTGGATCCAAGGAAATGTTGCTTTATGCCGTTCTTGAACGATTTTCGGAGGAGTTGGTAGAGGTTTTTAGCGATATAGAAAAAAACTATTCATCACCGGTTGAACGACTCCGAAACTGGATTACAGCTTACATCGATTATATTTTTGATCATCCAAATCATGCACGGATTGTGTACCGTCAGGTATCAGTCAGTCAGAATAAAGAGGATATCAAAAAACTGGTGAGTGAATTCAATAAAATCAGGAATATTGTACTGAAGGCATTAAATGACGGAATGCATTCCGGCGATTTTAACAAAATAGATGCACAACTGGCTATCACAACCATTACGGCTCCGGTAAATGCCATCGTTTTGGAATCAAATGTGATGAAACACCGACTAGGGATAGAAACAACCGGGGAAGAGCTTTACCCACCTCAATTCAGGGTGCGGGTGAAAAAACACATGGTTCAGGTATTTGAAGCACTATTGATTCCTTAAGTCGGAGCCACTTTTTATCGCCCGAAATGAATAATATTCAACGGATTCATCTTCGAGGCAACTCTTGCGGGCAACCATGACGCTAAGGCACATAAGCTCATAGTAACAATAGATACAATAATAAAATCGCTGAGTTGTGGTTTTACGGGCGCTGTTGACATATAATAATTTTCTTCAGATAAGGGAATGAGTTCGTACGTGCCCTGTATCCACCAAAATAATAACGAAATACCGATGCCGATCAGTAAGCCGATAAACCCGACCATCAACCCTTCATACAGAAAAACAGAACGAATAGATCGATTTGATGCGCCCATTGTTTTTAATATCCCGATATCTCGTGTTCGCTCGAGAACCATCATCAAAATAGTGCCAATCAGATTGAATGCAGCCACGATAATCATAACCGATATCACAAATGGAATGGTTTGCTCCTGAAGGTTTATCCAGGCAAAAATATTGCTGTAGCGCATGTAGATGGTTTCATTGAAATATGGAAAACGTAGTTTCTCAAAAAGCGAATGGTGCAATTCCTGAATGTCAGATAGGTTTGCTACCTGAATATCCACCTGATCAGCGCGTGGCCAATCTAACTGGAATAAACGCGCAGCATATTCTCTTGAAATGAGGATTAGTGTATCATCAAACTTATCGATTCCGGTTTGGTACACTCCCGTCAGTTGAAATTGCATAATTTCAGGAAAATTATCCGGTGAGGGTGCGCCACGAACCGTATAAACAGTGATAGTTCTTCCGGGTTCAGCACCTAATGTGCGTGCCAATCGGCTACCTAAAACGATACCGGGACGACCATTTTCCTGCATCCGCAAATCATATTTACCACTTATTATAAACTCCCTGAGATTACTTAAATCGCCCGATTCGTCCACGCCTTTTATAAATGTACCATCTACAAATTCGCCGGCCTGAACCATACCTTGACCATATACAACGGCTTGTGCATCAACAATATCCGGCATATTTCTGAGATACGTAACCAGTGTGTCGGCACGATATATCGGTTGGTTTGTATGTGTGTAAACCGTTATATGGTTACCAAAACCGAGAATTTTTTCTTCAATAGTATCTTTAAATCCATGAACGACCGAAAGGGCTATGAGTAACCCGGCCGCACCAACCGCAACTCCGCCAATAGCCATGACTTTTATAAAGGATAGAAACGATGAACGTTTTCGGCCTCCTTTGAAATAGCGTTTAGCAATAAACCATTCGAATTTCATGGTTGGATGGATGAGGGTTGTGAAGATTAAAAAATAAAGGGAGTACAGAAACTCCCTTTGCTAATGGAATATTAAACTACTCAGGACGCATGTGCGGGAAGAATAGTACATCGCGGATAGAGTCCTGATTGGTCATAATCATGGCAAGCCGATCAATGCCAACTCCAAGACCAACCGTTGGTGGCATCCCAAATTCAAGAGCACGCAGGAAATCTTCATCTACCGTCATGGCCTCATCATCTCCGTCGGCACGTAATCGAGCCTGCTCTTCCAGTCGGTTCCGCTGATCTACCGGGTCATTCAATTCGGTAAATGCGTTGCACACTTCTTTGCCATTACAAATCAATTCAAAGCGCTCAACAAGGCCTTCTTTGCTTCGGTGTTTTTTCGCCAAAGGACTCATTTCCACCGGATAATCGGTGATGAAGGTAGGCTGAATCAGTTTTGGTTCTACATATTCACCGAAGATTTCATCAATAATTTTACCGGTTCCCATCGTTTCATCAACATGAACATTCAATTCAGCGGCTACAGATTTCAGTTCTTCTAAACCAAGTCCGTCAATATCTTTACCAGTGTATTCTTTGATGGCATCGAGCATGGGCAATCGTTTCCACGGTCGCTTGAAATTGATGGTATTTTTACCAACCTGAATCTCAGTTTTCCCATGAAGTGCTATTGCAACTGCTTCAATCATTTCTTCCACAAAATCCATCATCCAATGGTAATCATGGTACGCCACATATAATTCAACTTGCGTAAATTCCGGATTATGAAACCGGCTCATGCCTTCGTTTCTAAAATCCTTAGCAAATTCAAAAACGCCGTCGAAACCACCGACAATCAGTCGTTTAAGGTACAATTCGTTGGCTACCCGAAGGTACAAATCCATATCAAGCGTGTTGTGATGTGTTACGAATGGCCGGGCAGAGGCTCCACCGTAAATAGGTTGCAAAATCGGCGTTTCAACTTCCAGATAACCACGTTCAGTCATAAAATTCCGCATGGTTTGAACCATTTTACTTCGCTTGATGAACACATCCCGTACTTGTGGATTCACTACTAAATCAACATAACGCTGACGGTAGCGTTGTTCCTTATCCGCAAAAGCATCATAAACTTTTTTCACCCCATCTTCTTCTACCTCTTTAGCCACGGGCATGGGGCTGAGTGTTTTTGTGAGGAGTTCGAAGTGTTCTGCATGTATAGTTAACTCCCCGGTTTGAGTGCGAAAAAGAAAGCCTTTAATCCCAACAATATCACCAATATCAACCAGTTTTTTAAAAATAGTGTTGTATTCTTCTACGCCCACATCATCTCTGCGAATATACACCTGAATGGTTCCGGTACTGTCCTGTAAATTAAAAAATGCTGCTTTCCCCATGATTCTGCGCGTCATTACACGTCCGGCTATGGAAACTTGTTGGGTTTCGGGTTGCTCTTCAGTTCGGAGTAAGGTTTTCTCCTGATTCTTAATATGCTTGCTCGTGTGTGTTACATCATATTTGTGGGGATATGGATTAACGCCCAATTCAATTAATTGGTTAAGTTTTTCCCTACGAAAGGCTTGTTGTTCATTTAGGTTGATGTCGTGTTCCTGACTCATAAATCGTATTAATTCGGCTATGAAATGATTAAATAAAAAAAGTTATTTCTCTGATTGACCCTCAAAAATAGTCAAACCAAATAAGGTAAGTAAACCAAACATCGCTATGGATGCCACGCGTGTATAAGTTTTATGCAGGCGATCAAACTCCAGTTGTCCCGCAGATTTTAACGTATTTTCGGTTATTGAAAAATCCAGTGGAACTGTATTGCGGATTTCCATGAGTCTTCCACCCACGTGAACAGCATAGTAATAAAAAAGGCCGGCAATGAGTGCTACAAGCAACGTTCGGACAATTCTGTTTTTTCGCGAACCAGATTTTGCATTCCATGAAACGGCCAATCCAATAACTATTAAAAATAGGCAAATGGATTCAATTTGGTTTAAGCGGGCAATGCTATTGCCTGTTAACTCGCCGCCTATGGTTCGGTAAGAAACATTTTGTTCCGGCATGCGCGGATTTTCACCCTCTAATTGCCAGGCTTCGGCTACACCAAAATTGACGGGAGCCACACCGTAGCCAAGCATAATAAATCCTCCGAGCCAAATTCCGGCTCCGAGAAGTATGAGTAATTGGCTAATAGACTCAGGTTTAATCAAGGTATTTTGTGTATTTTTGATAGTATGTAATACAAAAAAATGCAAAATACTATCTTTGTATTTCCACAAAGTTGCGATAATTGACTGATGTTTCAATCTAAAACGTCAATCATGCAAAAGAGGATTAAAAACAAGGAATTTTGCATTATTGTGAAGCCTGTAAAAATACAAAAAAATCACCATTTTTGGCGACTATTTTCAGATATATCCATGAGAAGGATTCAGTTCCTTTGTTTGTCGTTTGTTCCGGAGTGTGGGATAAGCAAGGTAAAAACAGGGAATCCCTGATTCGAGAAGGATTAAATCAACTGGGAATCGTCAGCAATCAATTCACTTATTGTACCGAAGAAACGGGTAAACCCTTTGTTTCTACAGAGGTGGGACGGGTGGAAATTTCAGTTAGTCATCACAAAGAAACAATGGTTGTGGTTGTGAGTGCCGGTGCACGAGTTGGAATTGATATAGAACCGAAATATCGAAATGTATCGAAAAACCTGCAAAAGCGAATAGTTGTTGGTGAGGTTGAAGCGCAAATTCCAACGCTTCAACTTTGGACGCTCAAAGAAGCCTTTCTGAAAATGACGGGAACCGGTTTGCGGATGGCTATGCAAAAAGTTCAGGTAGTACCTGTAAGATTGCATCAATTTAAGGCGCAATCATCAGATAAACTTCATACGGCAAATCTAATCAGTTTTACATGGAGGGATTATCAAATTACGGTGGCGTTATCTTCCGAAAAATAGAATTCAAAGTGTATTTTCAGAAATGGTTTTTCATCTGTAAAGTGGTATTTTATGGTTGATAAAAAGCCGGAAGTAAGCTTGGAAAAGCGCTTCAGCAAAAATGTTACTTACATTAATAAAATCTATTTGATGAGCATACAATCATTAAGCAAAGAGAAAATCACTTCCTGCATAAAGGGATTCAAACCTCAGTTTCCAAACAGAGTACGGGTACTATTTGTTGAAGAACGAATTGACAAATCGTGTTTAGAAGAGGCATGTAAACTTTACAGCAATTTGAAAGGTGTGAATTATGATGATATTGTCATAATCGAGCGGTTGGGGCACAATCACAATAAGCTTTTACCTATGGTTTCAAATGCCAGTTTTATAACACCAGCTGGGGTTGTGCTTGTTAATGATCAGTTGAGAAATGAATTTTGCGATGAAGATGACGATTTCTTTATAGATGATGCCGGTTATTCCGACCAAATGTGTGCATACGACCACATTATGATGCTTCAAAGTGTGATGGAAGAGTTCAAAGTTGTGAGCATTCAGGTAGCGGATGAAAGGCCATCTATCGTTCGAGAATTGGCTTCAGCTGTTTCTGAATTACTACGTGAACGAAACGCCCTGATTATTGTATGTAGCAATTTATCCAACTGTACGCAAGATGCCTTGGAGCGTATTCAACAAATGATTGAAAACAAAGACCATTCCAGATTACTTAACTATCTGAATACGGGTGATGCCGGATTGATAGGAACCGGTCCGTTTGCCGCGGGCGTACTCATATCAGATAATTGGGAATTGAATAATTATTTTTCACCTATGGAGGATAATCATAAAAACTTTTTGGCTGGTATAGCAACGATTAAAGATTATAAAGCATTAAAATCAGAAAGCTGAAATCTCCGTCAAGAGTTGCTCGAACTTTTTTAAAGGTATGCCATTCCGGATAACTCACCAAGTCCTGACGCTCAGGTATCGTTGTTTGAAAGGCCAAATATAGAAATGGTGACAGTAAAGCTAGTCGGCTAGAGGAAAATCTGAGTAAGCCATTATCACTTGAATGCAGTGCAAAGGCAAACTCCTTAATCTCTATGTCCTCAAAATCACATATAAAGCGTGGATTACTCCTGGTAAGAAGCCCAATAAAGTCAGTAATATATTCAGCCAAAAATGGAGCATGATTCCTTTATGGAGAAAAACGCCTAATGGCGGGAGAAGTATGGCGAAAAGTATTTTTAAAATATCCATAGTTTATATTCCTTAAGTTTAATTGAAAAAAAGCTATTCTTGGTTAAAATGAATTCATTTCTATGAAACCCAAACCCAAAATATCCATTATCGGAAATGGCCGGATGGCTAAAGCATTGGCATGTGCATTTCAAGGTTATGGGTGCATAATGGATAATTTTTTTATTCGTAATCCAATTAAAGAACATGAATTGCAATCATTTAATGTACCGGTTAAAAAGTTAACAAAAAATACAGTTATTGACTCTGACATAGTTTTTCTGGCGGTCTCTGATGATGCTATTTCAGATGTAGCATCACAAATTGTTACCAATCTGAACGGGTTGCTGGTTCACACTTCGGGCGCGTTAAATTTGGATTGTTTACAACCTGCCAAAGAAAGTGGATGGCGTGTTGCATCATTCCATCCTATTCAAACCATCCCGGAACAAACTGACCGGGATTTATTTCAAAATGTGACGGTTAGCATTCTGAGTGGGAAAGATGAAACCAGTCAATTGGCGGAGTTGGCAGTCACTATAGGAGCAACCCCCCTGCCCGTTAGTGAATCTGATAAAATTCGATTACATATAGCCGCCGTCTTTTTGTCGAATTATGTTGTATCATTGGTAAAAACAGCTGAAGATGTGCTGAAAAACGGACAAATTGATACCTTAAAAACATCAGAAATATTTACGCCATTGTTGCGAAATGCCGTTGAACAAGTCTTAATTACGGGCACAAACAAATCGCTGACAGGTCCTGTTAGCAGAGGCGATACAGGAACAATCAAAAAACATAAACAGCAATTACAAGATGATAATGCGATACTAACTTTAGAACTTTATCAAACGCTTGGCAGGCAAGCTCTCGAAGTGAAACGAAGGGATGGGCGTCTGTCAGACGAAGAAGTAAGACGTGTAAAGGATGCGTTATCATGACGAAGAAAAAATCAGATTTTTATGATAAAGTCTATGAAGTTGTTGCCCAAATTCCGTTTGGGAAAGTTACAACCTATGGCGCTATTGCGCATTATCTTGGCGTAGGTGGCAGTGCACGTTTAGTCGGCTGGGCACTGAATATGTCGATTAATGCACAAGGCCCCGATTTACCTTGCCATAGAGTGGTGAACCGCTTAGGGCAATTAACCGGTAAAATTCATTTTGGGTCTGGAGTTATGGAAACTTTATTACGACAAGAGGATGTTCGCTTTTTGGATGATGATACCATTGATTTGAAAGCTCATTTTTGGGATCCATCCATTGAGCTTAACACTTAAGAGAAAAACGGATGAACTGGTTTAGTAGGTTGTTTAATCGTAAAGTTGATAGCTATCAAAGCAATGAAGAGGGTGAGAACATGATAGCTGGAACGGAAAAACCCTTATTCGAAAAAGCGCTTAAACTGTATATCTTTGCGCATCACAAACCTTTTGGTGCGCTGACTCCGCAATTGGCAGAGCAGCTTAAATATACAGGAAACGCGGTTTACAGTCTTCTTCTAAACTGGATGCGCGACGGTAAACCTTCACTTGAGTACATGGATTTTCTGAATACCAAAATTTCTGAACTCCGAAAACTTACCATTACTCAATTAAATCAACTAGATATAATGCCGGATGAAATTGATGATTTGGCATTATCGGAATGTGTCCGCCTTTCTTTTGGTGATGAAGAAACCGATAGATTCCTGAAAATCGAATACTACCCGGCAACAGGGTGGTGCAAATGGAAATGGGAGTTTTAATTCAGAACTTATTTAAGATAGAACGCAGATGACGCTAATTGGATTGATTTGCGCAGATATATATTAACTTCGTAAACCTTAGAGTCATCGCGGCTTTGTGGTTCATTTCTACTGGTGTAAAATGAAGATAGAACGCATATTTTACTAATTAAGCAGGTTCCCGCTGATTATTGTGACAATAGCATTTTATAAAATCAGTGCTCATCAGTTCCATCAATCCAATCAGTGTTCTATTCCATCATTTTAAACTCTGAATTCTGAATTTCTTTATTCATACCGCAAGGCTTCATTAATCTCAACAGAAACAGCTCTTGTGGCAGGGTAAAAACTTGCCAAAACACATAGCAAGAGGCTGCCGGTTAAAATCAAGCTCACATCAAATACCGAAACGGAAACAGGATAAGCTTCAATAATGAAGGATTCTGCCCCAGCCAGTTTTATCAGCCCGTAAGAATCTTGCAGCCAACATAATCCAAGGCCTATACAGCCGCCAATCACACATCCTATCAACCCTATGTAAAGTCCTTGTCTTAAAAATATTTTTTTGATGGCTGAATTTTTAAAGCCGATACTTCGCAGAAGGGCGATATCACGCGTTTTCTGTATGACAACCATAGTAAGTGAACCGACAATATTGAGTGCCGCAACAATCACTATAATCATCAAAATAACGAAGGCGCCCCACTTTTCGAGATTCATCACGTCATACAATGGTTTCTGCAAATCGTACCAGGAACGAACAGAATATTCATCTCCCAGAAAAGCCTGAAGTTCATTTTTTATGGTAGCGGCCTGTTCATGGTCGGTCAGGTTTATATCCACTCCACTAATAGCATTTCGCATATTAAAAAGTCGTTGTGCAGCTCTTTTATCCACAAATATTACAGACCCATCATACATTTCATCCATCATATACGTACCCCTAATGTCAAAATTGAAAACACGAGGTCCTGAAAATTGTGTTAGTGACCGTTGGATGGATTGCGCACTAAGCAGTGAAACGTCATTTCCTATTTGCAAACCGAGTTGTCCCATTAACGAGCGCCCCATTAACATGCCGGGTGTTCTGTTTCGAACGGATAAATCGTATGGAGCACCTAAAAACTCAACATCCAAATCCACCATGTTCTCAAATGTGGCATCATCTACACCACGGATTATACCTACTTTGTAAGTTCCGCCCCTGTGGGCAATCAGGGCTTTTCCTTCTACATAGGGTGAAAGCACTAAAATTTCAGGATGATTAGAAAGAAACTCCATTTGTTGTTGATTGAGCATCATATCTCTTCCGGCAGCGGCTTCAATACGGATATCCGGATCATAAGCCAGAAGCATATCTTTAATGAGGTCAAAAAATCCATTAAAAACAGATAAAACAACAATTAGCAAAGCCGTACCTATGGTAACCCCGGAAATACTAATTGTGGTTAGGGTTGAAATAAGGGAAATATTTTTCCTGCCAAAAAGGTACCTTCTGGCAATTAATGGAGTTGGATTCAAAATTCAGTATGAGATTTGGAATTTCAATTGCATATAACTAAAATAAGCGCAGTATATAAAACTGTGCAAAACGGAATGATTCAGAGGGATTACGGCATAGAATTTTATGAAATTAACGCTATTAATCGCATAAGCGTATTACATTTAAAATTTGTATTTTTAGCCAACATTAACTTTTAAAAGTACACAAAATTGAATACCCAAACCACGAATAGGGAAGAATTAGACGCTCTTCTTCAAGGAAACCACGGTAACCCATTTGCTTTTCTGGGGTTACATGAAGTAAAAACAGATGAAAAATCAGGTTTTGTACTGCGAACATTCCAACCTGGAATAGAAGCCGTATCTGTAGTTGAAACAGAGAAAAAAGGAAAGAAAACACCTATGGAGCGAATTGCTCAGGATGGTTTTTTTGAATTGTTTTTTCCCCGGCGTAAAAAAGCGTTTCAATACCAGCTTGAGGTAAAACCTTACGAAGGTGAAAGCTATATCATAGAAGACCCTTACAGGTTCGGACCATTGATTTCTGATTTCGACCTGCAAATTTGGGGAGAAGGAAATCATTCAAAAGCCTATTCCTTTATGGGTGCTCACATCCGCGAAGTAGATGGTATTAAAGGAGTTCATTTTGTTGTAGCGGCACCAAGCGCGTTAAGAGTAAGCGTTGTGGGCCCGTTTAATGGTTGGGATGGACGTAAATACCCAATGCGGAAATTTTTTGACCAGGGTATCTGGGAACTGTTCATTCCGGGTTTGGAAAATGGAGCGGTTTATAAATATGAAATTAAAGGCCCGAACGCCAATATTCCGTTCCTGAAAGCTGATCCTTATGGATTCAGTTGCGAGCTTCGTCCAAAAACTGCATCAATAGTCGCTGAAATTGATGCCTTTGATTGGAGTGATGACAGTTGGATGAAAGAACGCCAAACGGGGCATGAAGAGCCGGTATCTATTTATGAAGTGCATTTAGGATCGTGGAAACGACATCCAAGAGAAGATGGATTCTATAGCTACGATGAATTGATAGATCATTTAATTCCCTACGTCAAAGATCTGGGCTATACGCATATTGAGTTGATGCCCATAGCCGAACATCCGTATGACCCATCGTGGGGGTATCAGGTAACCGGATATTTTGCGCCAACCAGTCGGTTTGGCAAGCCACATGAATTTGCGCGGTTTGTAAATGAATGCCATAAAAATGAAATTGGGGTCATTGTTGATTGGGTTCCGGCTCACTTTACGAAGGATGATCACGGGCTTCGGGAATTTGATGGTACTGCACTTTATGAGCATGCTGATCCGCGTCAAGGGGAGCATAAAGATTGGGGAACCAAGATTTTTAACTTTGGCCGTGATGAAGTCAAAAACTTCCTCATTTCAAATGCCGTATTTTGGTTAGATAAATATCATATTGATGGTTTACGTGTAGATGCTGTAGCTTCGATGCTGTATTTGGATTATTCACGACAGGAAGGTGAATGGGTGCCCAATAAATTCGGTGGACGTGAAAATCTGGAGGCTATAGACTTTCTGAAACGTTTCAATGAAGTGGTTCATCAGGAGTTCAGTGGAATAATGACCCTGGCCGAAGAATCTACTTCATGGCCATTGGTTTCGAAACCAACCTATCTTGGTGGTCTCGGTTTCGATTATAAATGGAATATGGGTTGGATGAATGATACGCTCAAGTACATTGAAGTAGATCCTATTTTCCGAAAATATCATCATAATCAGCTTACATTTTCTTTCATTTACGCATTTACCGAGAACTTTGTATTGCCGTTTTCGCATGATGAAGTGGTACACATGAAAAAATCCATGCTCTCTAAAATGCCTGGAGATGACTGGCAAAAGTTTGCAAATGTCCGCACGCTTTATACCTATATGTACGCGCATCCCGGAAAAAAACTATTGTTTATGGGTGGCGAGATTGGTCAGTGGAGCGAATGGAGTGAAGAGACAGAACTAAACTGGGGACTCCTCGCTGACAGCAAACACGCTGGTATCCACAAAATGATTAAAGATTTGAATTCGATCTATAAATCAGAACCGGCATTATTTGAAGTTGATTATGACTGGAGCGGGTTTCAATGGATTGATTTTTCTGATGTAGATAATAGTATTATTTCATTCATCAGATACAGCAAAGAGAAAAAAGATTTTGTGGTTTGTATATTTAATTATACGCCCAAAATGCATGATAACTACACATTTGGTGTGCCTGAGGCGGGAACATACAAGGTTATTTTCAACAGTGATTCAGAGGTTTATGGTGGCTCTAATAAAGGAGTGGTAACCGTAGAATCTGTAGAAGGTGAGTGGCATGGTCATAAACATCATATTGAAATTGTGATACCACCACTTTCAGGGGTTATGCTGAAAGTACAAAAGGTTACTGATACGGACTAATCAGGCTCTTTTTAAAAATTAGTTTTTCCATCAGATTGCAATAGGGATTATGGTAAAGTTAATTCATATCGAAGCAATTAAGTATTTATTAACAGTTAAATAACAATTAAAATGAGATTCAAGCGTGCTTGTGGCACATTGGTGCATCCGACTTCATTTCCGTCAAAATATGGTGTAGGAGATATGGGCGATGAAGCCCGGCAATTCATTCATTTTCTTATAGAGACTAAACAAACCATTTGGCAAATTTTACCTTTAGGGCCAACCGGTTACGGAAACTCGCCATATGCCAGTTATTCTGCATTTGCGGGCAATCCGATACTGATTAGCCCCGATGTGTTAATTGATAAAGGGTTATTAACTAAAGATGAAGCCTCAGCAGCTATATTACCTTCGACAATCAGAGTTGATTATGAAAGTGTAAATGCTAATAAAGCGGAGCTTTTTAAAAAAGCATTTGCCCGCTATGAAAAAAAGCATGGTAAGAGTGGTGATTATAACATGAAGTTATTCATCGAAAAGAATAAATTTTGGTTAAAGGACTTTTGCCTGTTTATGGCATGTTCCGAACACTACGGAAAACGTCCCTGGAATCAATGGGACGAAGAGCTTACCCGCAGAAATATGCATGCTATCAAAAGAGCTGAAAAAGAACATGCTGAACGCATTCGATACCACCGTTGGTTACAGTTTGAGTTTTTTAATCAATGGCTTGACCTTAAAAAGTTTGCCAATGATAATGGCATTATGATAATTGGTGATATTCCAATATTTGTGGATCATAATAGCGCTGATTGTTGGGCTCATTCAAAATACTTTGAAGTAGATGAGAACGGTGACCGGTTGCTGGTGGCCGGTGTGCCTCCTGATTATTTTAGTGCAACAGGTCAGCTTTGGGGGAACCCGCTATACAAGTGGAACATACTAAAAAGAGACTGCTATTCATGGTGGATTAAGCGGTTTGAGCAAATGCTTGTGATGACCGATGCCATCAGGGTTGATCATTTTCGTGGATTTGATGCTTATTGGGAAGTTAAAGCTGATGCAAAAACAGCGGAACACGGCAGATGGGTGAAAGGACCAGGGATTGAATTATTTAAATCTATCCTAAAGGAGCTGGGCGAACTCCCAATAATAGCGGAAGACCTTGGGGTTATAACAAGGGATGTGGAGACTCTGCGTGACACGTTTGATTTTCCCGGTATGAAGATATTGCAGTTTGCCTGGGGTGATACCGCTGGAAATAGTTTCCTGCCGCATAACTATAAAACCTGTAATTGTGTCGTCTATACAGGCACACACGATAATGATACAAGCCGTGGGTGGTATAACGGAGCCAGTGATTTGGAAAAACATCGATTACGTGAATACGTCCGTTCATCCTGCGAAAACCCGGAACTTGAATTGATTCGTTTAGCTATGACTTCATGTGCAAATCAGGCTATTTTTCCATTACAGGACCTTATGGGTTTAGACACAGAACACCGGATGAACCTGCCCGGAACTGTAGCAGGCAACTGGATGTGGCGATTTACACCTGATATGATGCAGTTAATAAACAAGGAATATATCAGCTACCTTGTTGATTTAACTAACCGAGACCCAAGCGCCGGATTGGTTGATTCTAATCTCGTTGAGTTAGAAACAGAAGAAGCAAATTAGCCTTTAATCATTTAAGGCAATTTCTTATATTGGTACTTGTCTAAAATTCGCACCTGTCGGGCTAAATCTGACAGGTGTTCTTACATAAACTGATGTACCATCGTTTTTCATTCAAACTACCGAATCAGAAAATGCGAAAGCACACTGTTGTGAATACACAACTTGAAACGGAGCAACGAAGAAATCCTACCGTATCTGAAAAAGGTGATTTTAAAATAGAATTATCCAATCGGCCTTATGTAATGGTACGTCAACTACAATCAGCATCATCTGTTGAAAGTATAGCATAAACAAAATTTTATCTATGAAAATTTTATACGCAGCCGCAGAAATCTCTCCATTTGCGCGCATGACCGGTAACGCCGATATGCTTCGTTTTTTACCGGCCTCTCTACAGGACAAGGGATTTGAAATTCGTATTCTTTTACCCAAATATGGTTCCATACATGACCGAAGAAATCGATTGCATGAAGTGATTCGATTATCAGGAATTGAAGTGGAAGTTGGTGAAAATGTTGAGAGTATGCGTATAAAAGTTGCCAGCATTCCAAACGCAAAGCTTCAGGTTTACTTCCTTGATAACGACACCTACTTTAAGCGCAAAGGGATGTTTAAAGATCCCAAAACCGAAGAATTTTACCCGGATAACTTAGAGCGCCTTGTTTTTTATAATAAGGGTGTTCTTGAGACCGTTATGAAGCTCAATTGGAAGCCTGATATCATTCATTGTCATGATTGGGCGGCAGGTTTTATACCTGTATATTTGCGCTCATTATATAAAAATGAACCTCTATTTGCTGATACTAAAGTGATCTATAATGTTCACTCGCCTGTAAATGAGGGTATTTTTGATCTTGATCAGATTGATATGATGAAACTTCCTGATGAAGTAGATGTCAATAAAATAACCACTGATGGGAAAATTGATTTTTTAAAGGCTGGCTTAAGTTATGCCGACCATGTGGTTACCGGTAATGACATTAGAAATGAGTTAGATGAATTATTTAAATTATTGAATATTGAAAGCACAAAAATACAGGGTGCGCCACAAGATGTATCCACCAAATTTTCCGATTTCTACCGATCTATCAAACCGGAGGAATAGTATTTCACCATTATTTAACCTCCCCGTGAACTTTACCCGAATTTCAGTCATATTCTTATTTGTAATAGCCTCTGTATTCTCTTTACAAGCTTGTCAGGATAATAATTTTGTAGGGTCAACATTTATTCCGAATACCAATGATGTTATCATTGATACGGTAACAATCGATCAATTCGAGTTAGTTGACCTGAATTCTTACACCGGTAATTTAGTGCGGTTTTCTGCCGGTATTTATGATGATCCACTTTTTGGTACGTTTACAAGTGAAGCCTACATGATGCCGGGACTGATTTCGGATACCACCGCTTTAACAGCATCTCAGGAATATTATCTTATACTTGAAGCAAATGATTTTTATGGAGATACAACGGCTGTAGCTAGCTACGAACTTCGTATGGTCGATGAGCGTTGGCGTGCAAGTTTATTAACACCTGATTCAGAACTACCATCTACATCAGCACAAGAACCCGTTTATTTTTCAGTAAGCGCAACCGATGATTCTGTTGAAGTTCGGTTACCACAGGAATGGGTTGATCGATACATCGATATTTTTGAGTCGGAAGATCGAGCAGAACGCCTGGAGAATGAAGAATTCGGGTTTGCAATAAGACCATTACCTACTGAAGCAGTTAATTCAAACGGGTTAATTGTTGGATTTTTAACCGGTTCTGATAATGCTCGCATTGTAGTGCGAGATCAAGATATTGATAGTGGTCTATTGGATAATCACGATGATGATGGTGATGGCGATGGTGATGGTGATGGTGATGGTGATGGTGAAGAAAGTGACCCTGAACTACGAATCCCGTTGAGAGGATGGGGATTTAATTCCATAGTTACAAATGAACCCGCAGATTTAAATGATCAGGTTATTGCCATTCGAAATAATTTCAAGCAGGCACTTCGCCTTGATTTGGATTTTGAACAATTTTCTGAAGAAAATATTATCCGCGTGGAAATGGTTTTCTATGAAGATTCGCTGGCGTTAAACGAAAATTTGCCTGAACATAATGCGCGTTTATCAACAAACCGGTTAGCACTTTATCTTTTAGATGAATTAGATACGGATTTTCTGGTTATTTCTAACCCAGTTTTTACCCCCGAAAGAAGCATCAACCCTGATAGATCATTCAGGGTAAACATAACCAATACCATCAAGCAAATAACATTGGGTGGTATTCTGCCGGGTAAATTTTACATTACATCACAAACTCATAACGGACTGCTATATCCGTATGCTTTGGTTAAGCCTGGTAACACAAACCAGCCTGACAGAGCTCCTAAAATAATTATCACCTATGTCAAGCCGGAGGTAAATTGAAACGCTTAAGTCTATTAATCGTCTTAATGGCAGGTTTTCTGTGTACAAATGTATATGCGCAAGATGTCCTGACAGGTAGCGGTTCATCGTATTCCTATTTGGGTTTGGGTATTCCTGTTGATTTTCGTTCATCACAGGCATCAGGAATGGGGCTAACAGGTGTGGCTATTTCTAATGTAGATAAACCGAGTTTAGCAAATCCTGCCTTTTGGGGTAATGCCTTTTATACAACAATCTCTGCTGGGATGACCCTCAATTATTTTGAAGCTGTTGATAATTTTGCAACGAGTGAAAATACCAATATTAATTTCACCCATGCGCATGTGGTTTTACCTCTTGTTAAGAATAGAGTTGGTCTATCCTTATCTGTTTTTCCTGAAACACAAAGCAGGTATAATATTGAAACTCTGCGAACTATTGGCTTGCCTACATCAGAAGGAATACAGGATATTGAGTATAGTACGCAAAATATCGGATTAGGTGGTTTAAACAGAATTGAAACAGGGATTGGCGTTCGGATTTCTCCACGTCTTTATCTCGGTTACGCTCCTTCATTATTGTTCGGAGTGATAAGAAGTGAAAACAATCTTATTTTCAACAGTAATCAATTTCAACCGGTAAACTATACTGTTCGTACCAGATACCGGGCATTTGGCCATAGATTTGGAATCTCAGCAAACACTATTAGTTTGTTCAGAGATCGCGACCGGTTGGAGTTTGGCGCTATGGTATCTTTACCAGCAAATTTGGATGCAAACAGAAGGCTAAACAGCAATGTTATATCCGATAATCGAATTGGTACAGTTCAGCTTATTCCGGAAGATGAGTTTGGTCAGCGTACAATATCGTACCCTATTCAGGTTACCGCTGGACTCACCTACTACCCATCCCGATATGTGCTTTTCTCAGGAGAGGTGAACTACCAGCAATGGAGTGAATACAACGATTTTGACCCAACCTTAGAATCATTCACGGAAGATAGATTGAAAATCGGTATTGGTGGTGAATACAATTTGTACAATCGGGGAAATAGCGGATTTTTTAATAGCTTTGTTTACAGAGCTGGTGTATCTTATGACACCGGTCACCTGACCATCAATGGTGCAGATATAGAAACTGTATTGTTTTCTATTGGTTTAGGAGTCCCGGTGCGTACAGCTGGATCATCCATTGATCTCGGATTTGACTTTGGTACGAGGGGTACCAGAACAAATAATTTAGTGCGTGAGAGAATATTCGCGTTTACAGCATCGTTTAATCTATCAGAGCTGATGTTTTTACAACGCAGGCTAAACTAAACAGATAACTAACATTCTATTTATGAAAAAGCTGTTCTTAATATTGATTATTGGGTTGCTTTCAAGTAGCCATGCTATGGGGCAAGACGAGACACCACCAGCTCCTAATAATATGCAACCCGCTGCTGCTTGGTCCGTTTTTAATGAAAACTTTAGAAACGAAATGTACGATTTCGCGCTTCCATACGGCCGTTGGTTGGTGAATTATCGCCCCAAAACCTTAGAAGGTTATTCTACTCAGTACAGGGGTGACCGCAACTTTCAGCGAATGATTACTATTTATGGATATATGGCTGATAATGCCAATGACCCATTAGTTCGTGAAGCTTATGTTGATTCAGCCATTACACTCTATGGCAGGGCATTAGAAATATTTGATGAGGAAGAAATTGATCATTTCAGATGGAGATTTGATCGTGCCCGATTCATTCAAATTAACCAGGGTAGAATCGAAAATGGCCGTGAAAAAACGATGCAGGAATACAAAAAGCTATATGATGAAAATCCAGCTGGTTTGGCAGAGTTGGCTGATGGTTATTATATAACGTATTTAATTAAAGAAATGCTGGCTCAGGACATGAAAGATGAAGCTATTGCTTTAATGGATGAAGCTGAACAATATGTTTCAGACTCAATAAAAGACGAATTTGATGAAATTCGTAATGGGTTGTTCCGTTCACCTGAAGATCGATTGGCTTTTGTGGAATCACAACTTTCCAAAGACCCAAACAACATGTCTTTAAAAGTGGAACAGTTTGAGCTTCATTCACGCCTTGGTAATCGGGATACCGTTCGAGAATTAGCGAAAGAGCTTTACGAAGCCGATCCGAATTATGAAAACACAATGCGACTTGCTGAAGAGGCTGCCGGTAATGCTAATTACAATGAAGCTATTCGATATTATCGTGAGGCTTTAGACCGGACTGATGACAACCGAAAAAAAGCTGAGGTAAACCTGAAAATTGCAGATAATTACCTGAATCAAAGAAACTTAAAAACAGCTCGCGACTTTGCTCGTCGTGCGCAAAGTGCAGCTCCAAATTGGGGCGACCCGATTATAAAAGAAGCCGAGGTGTATGCACAAGCTGTAACCGAGTGTTCAGGTACATTAGACCGTCAGGATAAAGCTGTTTACTGGCTCGTACTCGATTTGTTAGAAAAAGCACAAAGAGTTGACTCTGATGTAGCCTCAACCGTTCAACGACAACTCCCCGCTTACCGTGGTGTAATTCCTAACTCAGAAGAAAAATTTTATATGGGTTGGAATGCAGGTGAAAGTTTCCGGGTGGATGCGTCACTCAAAGATTGCTACGGTTGGATAGGTCAAACAACAAAAGTTAGATAGTTACAGAATTTATTTGATATACTCCGAAGCACTTATTATTATCAATGAGTGCTTCGGATTTTTTCCCATAGCCCACCTCTTGTTTATCGTCATATTGGTTTGTTAAATGAACCCCAGTCTTAAGCCAGACGATAGATTCAATTTTTTAAGATTTAATGCAAACTAACGCAAAAATTATATGAGCCAACCAAAGGGGCGCCGTAATAAAAAATCAAAACGCGGACCGGGTCGTAAACAACCCAAAAGAAATCAAAATCAGAAAAAAGATTCGGGATTAATTCCTGAATTTGACTCACAAAATCCACTTAAACCAGCTGGTTTATATGAGGGCGTTGTTGAGTTAAATGAAAAAGGATATGGCTTTTTGCGCAAGCTGAACCATGAATTCAGCAAGCACCCTAAAGACCCATTCATCCATGTAAATATGGTTAGATTGTTATATCTGAAACCTGGTTTAGTTCTAAACTGTGAGATTGAAGAAGATAGTAAAGGAAACCGCCGTGTTCAGTCGGTGTATTCTGTAAATGATGAACCAATCGAAAAGTGGACTATTGCAAGAAGATTTGAGTTGCAAACACCAATAATGCCTATAGAACAGATAAAGCTTTCAAAAGACCCAAATGAAGTTGAAATGAGGGTGATTGATCTTATTTCTCCGATAGGAAAGGGGCAGCGAGCATTAATTGTGGCACCACCAAGAACAGGTAAAACAGTACTTCTGAAACAAATAGCAAGTTCGGTAGATAATTACCATCCTGAAATTGATTTGGCAATTTTACTTGTGGATGAACGTCCGGAGGAAGTTACTGATTTCATGAGAACCACTAAGGGAAGAGTATTTGCCTCATCAAATGACAGCAGCATCGAAAGCCATACACGCGTTTCTGAACTGGCGCTGGGTTATGCAAAGCGTCGTGCCGAAATGGGACGCGACGTTGTATTATTGATTGATTCTCTTACCAGAATGGGACGTGCGTATAATGCAACTCAAACCAACTCAGGGAGAACACTTTCCGGTGGATTGGATATTCGCGCATTGGAAATTCCGAAGAAGATTTTTGGAGCTGCACGTAAAATTGAAAATGGTGGATCACTAACCATAATCGCAACCTGTCTTATTGAAACCAATTCCCGAATGGATGATCTCATTTTTGAAGAATTTAAAGGGACTGGCAATATGGAGTTGGTACTTGACCGTGAAATCGCTAACGATCGCATTTATCCAGCCATTAACATAGCGGCATCAGGCACCCGAAATGAAGATAAATTTGTTGAAGATTCTATGGAAGAACGCAATGTGCTACGGCGCTATTTATTACGAAAACCACCGAAAGAATCCATGCTGAGTTTGCTTCAAGTCCTGAAACGAACAAAAAGCAATCATGAGCTACTCGATCAGATTGCAACACTTGCTTGATGTGTGCTTAACCCGGATAATTCACAAAGAAATTTGAATCTATTTTTCAAGTCCGAGCATCAGTTATTTGTGAAGACACTGATTCAATAATATTTTTATCTTAGTGGCTCACACTATCATAAAAACTGTAATTACGATAATAACTAATAAACCGGCATAGTTGGGTCAATTTTTTGAGCCCATTCATTAATGCCACCATCCAGATTACGCACATTACTGAATCCGTTAGATTGAAGTAAGTCACAAGCCGTTGTACTGCGCGATCCGGTTCGGCAATACACAATAATTTCTTCTTCTTTACGGTCTTCAATCTCATATAACCTGAATTCAAGCTCACCAAGGGGAATAATTTCACCTTCCAGGTTTGCAATGTCATATTCAAAGAGTTCCCGAACATCAAGCAGGAATGGATTTTCTCCATTTTCCTTTCTTTTATGCAATTCTTCTACCGTTATGTTGTTCATCGAATCAAATATTATGTATGTACCATGATTTTTGAAAAATATATAACTTAGTCGCTTTAAGCTCAATAGCAGAATTACTGTTCGTTTCAGCTGAAAAATATACGAACAATATACCCTTTTCAGGCCGTTGCGCTAAGAGTACTCTTCGTGAGTACTCAGAAAAAAACCGGTTTCATTTATTGTTAACGGGCAAAACATGGGAGAAATCAGGATTTATGAATTAAGCAAAAGAAATGCTGATAGGATATGTAAAATTCGTATTTTCATCTTACTTCAATACTCATTTATTTTTTTAACAGGACTTGTAAACAAGGAATTGCATAATGAAATTTGATATACATCGCGAACCTCAATATTCTATTCTTACTCCGGACGGGGATAAACTCGATTCAACTGTAGCCCCCGATATGAAAAGTAATATTATATACTTATCGAATACATCAGAATCGGGTCACCTGATTATTGATTTAAGTAAAATTTCATTTGCCGATTCAAGCGGACTCAGTTCATTATTACTTGCAAACAGATTGTACAGAGATAATGACCGAACTCTGGTTATTTGTGGATTACACGATCGTATTCATAAACTCATTGAAATATCACAACTACTCTCCGCATTTATAATTAAATCTGATAAAGCTGATGCTGAACTGTATATCCTGGAACATACGTCTGAAGAAGACAGTCTGTAGAGTAATGCCATTTTAAACCGGGTGATCATCAGGTTCTCCAGCATTTCTGATTTGCATATTGTTTTGAAGGGTAAATGAGATTTTTCGGAATTATCATGATTGGCATTACAGTAGATATATTTATTTTTAAAATTATTCTCTTTGGACTTTTTTGGTACAATTAGTGGTACTGATACTCTGATAATTGGTGCATATCTTTTATTATGTATCATTATTGGGGTTTATGCAGGTGGGCGTCCGGGTGACGCTGTTTCTTATTTCAGAACAAGTGGCGATGTTCCCTGGTGGGCTGCGTCATTCTCTGTTGTAGCAACAGAAACGAGTCTGCTTACGGTCATATCCATACCAGCGGTTGCTTATGGTGGCAGTTTAGTGTTTCTGCAATTAGTTCTTGGTTATATTTGTGGACGGGTATTGGTTTCTTTTTTAATACTGCCCTATTACTTTAAAGGTATTTTAGTTACACCTTATGCTTATTTCGAAAAAAGATTCGGGTTGCCTTTTCGTCGGTTGAGCGCTTTCATTTTTTTGATAACACGGCTTCTTGCTGATGGCATTCGGTTATTTGCCGCAGCTATTCCCCTGAAAATGATTACCGGACTCGATTATCAGTACGCTATAGCTATTATCGCATTTCTGACCTTGGCTTATACCTATTGGGGGGGATTGCGCTCTGTGATTTGGATAGATGTGTTACAATTATTTGTCTATACTTTATGCGCTGGACTCATCATCTTTTTTGCATGGAATGCCGTTGACGTAGGCGTGATGGCACAATTAACCGCTGGTAATAAACTAACCTTTTTTCAAATGCCGGTTTCTTTTGTGGATATATTTGTAACGCCTTATAATTTTGTTGGAGCATTTGTAGGTGGCGCATTTTTGTCAATGGCGTCTCATGGGACAGATCATATTATTGTACAGCGTTTGCTGGCCTGTGGTGATTTAAAAAATGCCAGAAAAGCGCTTATATCAAGTGGATTCTTTGTGTTTATTCAGTTCTTGATATTTTTGATAGTAGGATTATTAGTTTATGTCTATTACTCAGGGGCAAGTTTCATACAATTAGGGTTAAACAATCCGGATGAAATTCTGATTCATTTTGTTGTGAATGTTTTACCAACAGGTGCAACCGGGTTGTTTATAGCCGCATTATTTGCCGCTGCCATGAGTACCCTCAGCAGTTCGCTTTCGGCACTGTCATCCTCTACTTTATATGATTTGTTCCCAAAACTCAGCACCCGTGGGGATGCATTGATGATTTCTCGGTTTATGATGGTAGTTTGGACATTAATATTTATAGTTTTTGCTTCATTATTCACAGATACCAATAATCCAATTGTTGAATTGGGGCTAAGTATAGCCGGTTTTACTTACGGAGCTTTACTTGGCGCGTTTTTAATGGGCTTCTATTCAAATATTTCTACAGAAAGTGCATTATCCACTCTGATTCTGACCGTTGTTATTATGACGGGAGTTATCTTATATAGCGATCTGGCCTGGCCCTGGTACACTTGCACAGGGCTAAGTGTATATGCTTTGTTGTCATGGATGCTTCATCTATCCATACCCGCAAAGCGTAAACCTGTGATTCACGAAGACTGATTTTAGCTTATTTTTTAGTAAATTGAGCACAATTCAGATGTACATGAGAAACCCAACCGGTTTTATTCGTATTTAAACAAAATAAGCTTCCACACAAAAGAGTTTACATGATGTGCATTTTAGCAGATATAACCCTTTTATCTTCAAACGGAGAATAAATCAAACGCATGAACATTCTCGAAAAAATAGGTCTTGGACGCAAGAAAAAGATTGCCACCCCGATATTAGGTGATAAAGCTCAGAAGGAAACGGAGAGTCGCTTAAAAAGAAAAAATATCATTGTTAAAGTCGTTATCTCCATAGTTTTTCTGAGTGTGATTATTACGTTATATCCGAGGAATATAGTCAGGGATATGAGTTATCAACTGAATGAACCATGGAAACAAGAAGATTTAAATGCTCCTTTTGATTTTAGTATTCTGAAAAGTGTAGAAGAGATAGAAGCTGAAAAAGCGGCCATCAGAAAAGTAACACCCCCCGTTTTTCATCTGCAAACACAAACTGAAGAGCAAATTCAAGCGCGTATTGATTCTATTGAAACCAGGTTAGAACCTGTTTTAGAGAGTTATGCTAAATGGCAAATTAGCAGAGAAAATAAGGAAAGAACAGTCAGTGCAGATAGCATACGGTTCAGGCAGGCTGTTAATAATGCGAATCTATCCTTTTCGGGTTCTTCCATGCAATTTATGTTAAATCAATACGCAGAAATTGAGATGGAGCGATTAGAGAACCCGAATACCCGACGCGTATTTGTTATAAGAGAAATTCGAAACAGAATGGATCATTTACTCGCGGAAGTTTTACGTGATGGCATTCTGGATGTCCCCCGATCAGAGGTTGAAAGCAATGAAATTTCCATACGAAACATGCGTGACAGAACCGAACGGGTGGTCAGCCTGGCGAATGTAAGGGATTTAGATGAAGCCATTGATTTCGTTACTTTTCGTTTATCACGATTACTGCGTGATGAAGCAGCAACAATTGCTGATGAGATATTCACACATGTTGCAGAGCCTAACTTCATCTACAATGAACAACAAACACAAGCTCGGATTGATGAAGCAATCGAGAATATTAGCCGAACAAAAGGAGCGGTTTCGGCAGGTCAAGTAATCATCCGCAGGGGTGATCTGATTGATCAGCAAAAACTGAATATGTTAAAATCACTCGAAGTCGCAAGGGCAAGTCGTGCAAGCAATACAGAACTTTTCTTGCGAAATATTGGGGATTTTCTATTGCTGTTTTCGTTCTTTATCACATTTCTGACATATCTATATTTATACAGAAGGCCAATATTCGACCAGAATCATTTATTTGGATTGGTTTTTTTGACCATTGGATTGGTAATTGTTTCTAGTGCTGTTATTTCCCGATTGGATAATGTATCAGAGTATATTGTCCCGCTGGCCATTACACCCATATTACTCACCATATTTTTTGATTCGCGAGTTGGCCTAATGGCCATTATTTGCATAGCCCTGATTACCGCTCAACTGAATGGGTATAATTTTGAATTTCTTGCCGCAACTATGGTTGCTTCGAGTATGGGTGTGTATTCCGTTCGGGATACCCGAAAGCGCAGTCAGTTTTTTATGACAACTCCTACTTTGGTGTTTCTTTCTTATGGAATAGTGATGCTTGGATTTACCCTGGCCAGGACAACCTCATGGACGTTGCTAGGTTCCGGTTTATTATCCGTATTTGTGAATATTGTTCTTATTTCCATTCTGACGTATCCCTTAATTTATTTGTTCGAGAAACTCTTTAAGCTTACTACAGATGTAACACTTTATGAGCTTAATGACAATAATAACCCCATACTTAAATCATTGATGCTTCGGGCTCCGGGGAGTTTTCAGCATAGCATACAGGTTGCCAATCTTACGGAAGCCGCAGCAAATGCGGTACAAGCCAATTCGTTACTTGCAAGAGTTGGTGCGCTTTACCATGATATTGGCAAAATGGAAAAACCCCACTATTTTGTTGAAAATCAGTCGCCCGGGATGAACGAGCACGATAAGTTAACCCCCAGTATGAGCGCAAAGGTCATAAAAGAACATGTAAAAGCTGGGGTAAAAATTGCAGAGGAAGAAAAATTACCGCCAATTATTACGAAGTTTATTGAGACGCATCATGGTGATAGCCTCATAAAATATTTTTATGATAAAGCCCAGAAAAATTCTGAAGATAAAAAAACAGTTGAAGAAGAATTTTTTCGCTACGACGGGCCATTACCTGAAACAAAGGAAACCGGAATTCTATTGTTAGCCGATTGTGTGGAAGCCGCTTCCCGCTCAATGACAGATCCCTCATATAAAAAACTGGAAAATCTCGTTGAGCGGTTAGTAGATGAGCGTGTAGCTGAAGGACAGCTAAAAAATACACCATTAACATTTCGTGATTTAAACAACATCAAAACCGCTTTTTTACAGATTTTGGCTGCGATGTATCATGGCAGGATAAAATATCCCGGTCAGGATGAAAGTGAACGGAAGCAATTAGAACAAATAAAAAGTATTGGTAAGGTATCAGTTAGAAAGACTTCCTACGAAAAAAGTGAATAATCTGGGCTCATGGAAATTCCTTTTCTACCCGTTTTAAAACAATTCAGGCATTACATTAAGCTTGAAAAAGGAATGGCGGAAAACACGTTAATTTCCTATGAAAATGATATAAAGCGATATTTAGATTATATCGGCAATATTAGGCGAATGAATGATTTAAGCGGTGTTGGCCTTCATCATATAGAAGATTATCTGATTGAATTAAGTGAACTTGGCCTGAGCAGTACATCCATTGCCCGAAATATTTCATCAATACGTGGATTTCATCTTTTTTTGATTTTAGAAGGCTTCAGTAAAGCTAACCCGGCTGAGCTCATCGATTTACCCAAAAAAAGCAGAAAATTACCCGATGTTTTGAATCAACCGGAAGTATTGGATATGCTCAAACAACCCGATACGACCACTCCTTTGGGGCTGCGTGATCATGCCATTCTCGAAACCTTATATGCTTCAGGAATGCGGGTTTCTGAGCTAACCGAGCTCAGCTACGAACAACTTCATTTCGAAATCGGGTTTATTCGTGTTTTTGGTAAGGGAAGTAAGGAGCGCCTGGTTCCTGTCGGCGATTATGCAATTGAAGCCATTAATACATACACCAAAGAAGGACGCACTCGCTTGCTTCGGAAAAACCGAGAAACTAAAAACCGAGTGTTTTTAAATCATCATGGAGCGCCATTAAGCCGGGTGAGTGTTTGGAACATCGTTAAAACGGCAGCTAAACAAGCAGGTATCCATAAGCCGGTTTCCCCGCACTCTCTTCGACACTCATTTGCTACGCATCTGCTCGAAGGAGGAGCTGACCTTCGCTCTGTACAGGAAATGCTGGGCCATGTTTCTATCAATACGACTGAAATCTATACACATGTTGACCGGTCGTTCTTGCATCAGATTTACTCTGAATTTCATCCCAGAAAGTAGAATTTCGATTCTGTTGAATCTCTTTTAATCTTGTATTATCAGAGATAAGATTCTGAAAAAATTACTGTATATTGCTATCAGCTATAAATCATTCATCCAAACGGCTTTAATTTGAGGAATAAATAAATATTTGCCGGAACAAGTAATCGATTCATCGGATTTATAATAACTATAGAATCGTAGCAAATGAATGATTTTTTTACCAATACAGTCATTTTGGGTTATTCTTTCTTAATTGTTAAACATCCGTTTCGGCTTTGTTTTCGTATTGTAGTTTGTAAATAAAAACAAAGGTAGAGTCATAAACTAAATGAACGAATCATCCATTTGATTTGAAGGTGAATAAACAAGTAAATACATTACCATCATAATAAACAGCATATTAGAATAAGTTATGTCAGATACTCAGCAGCCAGTTTTACAGTCTATTGAATGGAAAAATGACCATGTGCGCATCATCGATCAAACTTTTTTGCCAGCCCGTACAGTTTATTGCGATATCAGAGATGTTGGGCAAATGTGGGATGCCATACGAAAACTAAAAGTTCGGGGTGCACCCGCTATTGGAATTGCTGCAGCCTATGCTTTTTATTTGGGGATAAAGGATTTATCGGAAGATAATTACGCAAGTTTTAAGATTGAGTTAGATCGAATCGCAGAATACCTTGGGTCATCCAGGCCAACGGCAATAAATTTGAATTGGGCTTTAGAACGATTGATTGCTTCTGTTCATGGGCATAGAGAAAAGCCTATTTCAGAGATTAAACAAATGGTGTTAAACACCGCCATTACCATTCATGAAGAAGATAAACGGACTTGCGAAAAAATAGGGCTTAATGGTCAGGAACTGATACCTGAGAATGCTCAGATTTTAACGCATTGTAACACCGGAAGCCTGGCAACAGGTCTATATGGTACAGCATTATCCATGATTTACCATGCACACCTCGCGGGGAAGAACATACACGTTTGGGTAGATGAAACCCGCCCGCTTATGCAAGGTTCCCGATTGACCGCCTGGGAGCTGATGAAGGCTGAAATCCCGATGACATTAATTGTTGATTCCGCTGCCGGATATGTTCTTAAATCAAAAGGTGTAGATTTAATTGTTGTAGGTACCGACCGGGTTGCCGCAAACGGTGATACTGCAAATAAAATTGGTACTTATAGTTTGTCTGTTCTTGCTAAAGAGCATGGTATTCCTTTCTATGTTGCAGCGCCATTATCTTCCATCGATCTACAGGTAAAAAACGGTGATGATATTCCGATTGAAGAAAGAGACGCCAAAGAAATTACTGACTTCGGCAGCAAGCCGGTTGCTCCTGTACGAGTGAACACGTTTAACCCTGCATTTGATGTTACACCCGCCGAAAACATCACTGCTTTTGTCACGGAAAAAGGAATTATTAAACCCGATTATTCACAAAATCTGAAAAAACTGTTTAAATAAGAATGCTGTATTTAATGGTTTCAAAGAATAAGAAATGTCAGTAAATTTATTAATACATTTTAATATTATCGCACATCAGGTTTATGGTTTAAACGTATGAAAAATCATACCCTACTTATCATTGATGACGAAAAAATGACCCATATGGTTCTCAAGGCCATATTGCAGGAAGATTATAACCTTGAGTTTGCTTATGACGCCCAGGAAGGCATCAACATTCTGGCAGAAAAGCCCATCAATCTCATTTTGTTAGATATTCAAATGCCCGATTTGAACGGGTTGGAATTGCTTGAATCATTGATGATTGATACCGTACACAAAAACGTGCCTATTATTATAATGACCGGTAGTGCTACTGCCGATATAGAAAAAAAAGCACGTGAACTTGGCGCCCTTGATTTTATTGATAAATCGACCATTATCAGCAATAAAAATGAAATAGTCAGGCGGGTTCAGGGAAATATTGTTACGCGGGTAGAGACGGCTGACTTAGATGCTGATTTAAAGCGAATAAGCCGAAATATTGCAAACATATTCATGACAGAAAGTATAGCCGGCAATTTTTTCACTGCAAGCAGAAAACTGGGTTCCGCACTAATGCATGAGTTTGATATCAACTATATTTCATTGTGGACACTACATAGTGATCGGGTGAATTTAGTACTTTCTTTAGGACACAATCAACCGGAGAATTTCGGACCCGAAGAATTCAAAAAAGAACGGGCATTTTTGGAATTGCCCAAAACCAAGACATCGTACCTTACCAATAATGCGGCATCCCAAAAATCAGGTATCTTTTCAAATTTTTCGATGAAATATGGTTTGTCATCCGAAATTGGTGTTCCTATGTTTAGTTTGAATGAACGGGAGCTTATTCAAAACAAGATGAAAATTCCGGGCTCAACACCTCTGTTTGGAATTGTGATTATTAAACGAAATCGCGTATTTACAACAAAAGAATTTACGATGATTAGCCGCTTGCTGGTGCAGTCGGGTACCGTTTTATATCGTTTATATCATGAGAGTTAACGGGTATTTTGCCTCACGATTGGCTGGTATGCATCGGTTAATAATAGGCTGTAAACCTAATGAAGTGTTAAAAAAAGTTATCCGCTACAACCAATAGTTGTAAACGATTCCAGGTTCCCTATTTTAGAATATTAATATAATAATATCTAAAGAACCCGGAGCCTTATGAAATTTATATATACACTTATCTTTTTGATGCTGGCCGTTTTTTTGATGGCTTCAGCTCAATCACCACAGGATGTCTGGAAACCTGCTGAAGAAGACAAATGGGATGTAAATGGTGATCAGTGGAATCATTGGCCGATCCAGGATTTTAGTATGACGACCGATGAGGGAACCTGGATGAATCTTGATGTGAGCCCTGATGGACGTGAAATAGTCTTCGATTTGTTGGGTAATATCTACATAATGCCCATCACCGGTGGAGAAGCCCGAGCTCTTCGAGAGAACCAGGCCTATGAAATTCAACCCCGGTTTAGTCCTGATGGTGCATTTATTTCATTTACCAGTGATGCCGGTGCCGGCGATAATATTTGGATTATGAATCGTGATGGGTCTAATCCTAAACAAATCACAAAAGAAGATTTTCGCTTGCTTAATAATGCAACCTGGACGCCTGATGGTACCTATTTGATAGCGCGCAAACACTTTACTTCTACTCGTTCGCTGGGTGCCGGAGAGCTTTGGATGTATCATAAAACGGGCGGTTCCGGTATTCAGCTTGTTAGCAGGCCCAATGATCAGCAAGATTTGGGGCAGCCTTTTATTTCATCGGATGGTCGTTATGTTTACTATAGTCAGGATGTTTACCCGGGAGGATTTTTCCAATATAATAAAGATCCGAACAGCCAGATTTATGTAATTAACCGCTTTGATCGTGAAACGGGTGAAATTGAGCGTATTACAGGTGGTTCTGGTGGTGCTATGACGCCAACACTTTCGCCTGATGGCACTAAAATGGCTTTTGTCAGGCGGGTTCGTACAAAATCAGTTTTATATATTCGTGAGCTTGATAGTGGTTTGGAATATCCTGTTTATGATCAGCTAAGTAAGGATCAGCAAGAAGCATGGGCTATTTTTGGGCCATACACCAATTTTAACTGGACACCTGACAGCAAGAATCTCGTATTTTGGGCGAAAGGAAAAATCAGAAAATTAAATGTAGAGACTCGCCAATCTGATGTGATACCGTTTTCAGTTGAGTTAAATTATAAACTAGCTGATGCGGTTCGTTTTAAACATAATCCGGTTCCGGACAATTTCAAGGTGAATGTTATTCGGCAGGCGGTAACGTCACCAGATGGAAAATCACTCATATTTAATGCTGTAGGCTTTTTGTGGAAAAAAGACCTGCCAAACGGAACTCCCGTCAGATTAACCAATGCAAATGAATTTGAGTTTGAACCCGCCTTTTCACCGGATGGTAAAACACTGGTTTATGTTACATGGAGTGATACCGAAACGGGTTCAATTAAAACTCTTGATTTATCAAGACGGAATGCAACTCCCCGTAAAATTACCACACAAAAAGGTATTTTCCGTGAGCCATCATTTTCACCTGATGGAAAAACAATTGTATTCAGGAGAGAATCGGGGAATAACCATCAAGGGCATGCTTACACCTTAAATCCGGGGATTTACACGGTACCGGTTAATGGTGGTGAGAAAAAACTAATTTCAACATCCGGCTCAGAACCTCGTTTCAGTGCTGCTGGTGATCGCATTTTTTATCTCGGGGGGCGCTATCTTGCGCGGGAATATCGCAGCATGGATTTATCCGGTAACGATCATCGAATCCATTTCAAATCGACTTATGCTAACCATTTTGTGCCTAGCCCTGATAATAAATGGGTAGCGTTTAATGAATTATTTAAAGTCTATATCGCTCCTATGCCAAAGGCTGGAACGGATATCAACCTGAATGCGGGTACAAAAGCCATTCCGGTTACTCACGTAGCAAAGGATGCGGGAATAAATCTGCATTGGTCAAGAGATAGTTCATCATTACACTGGACCCTGGGTGAAGAGTATTTTGCAGTCGGTTTGGATGATGCTTTCGAATTCCTTAATTCAAATAATGATGAAGATTCCGAATTGCCTTTGGGAGATAATATGGGAATTAAGGTAAATCTGGAGTTGAAAACGGATAAACCATCTGGAATGGTAGCATTTACGAATGCCCGAATAATAACAATGGATGAAAATAATACTGTTATTGAGAATGGGACGATAATTGTTCGTGAAAATAAAATTGAGGCAGTTGGCCCGGCTTCTGGTGTAGAAATTCCTCAAGGCGCGTATGTAGTGGATGCAAGTGGAAAAAGTATTATGCCGGGTTTAATAGATGTTCATGCGCATATTGGTAATTTTCGTGATGGATTAAGTCCGCAACAGCAATGGGAATATTTCGCAAATCTGGCGTATGGTGTTACTACAGCACACGATCCTTCATCCAATACGGAAATGATTTACACCCAATCAGAAATGGTTCGTGCCGGAAATATGTTGGGCCCGAGAATATTTTCAACAGGCAGGATACTATACGGTGCTGATGGAGATTTTAAAGCTGTGATTAATTCATTGGAAGATGCGCGTTCGGCTTTGCGAAGAACGGCAGCTTATGGAGCTTTATCCGTAAAAAGTTATAACCAGCCGAGAAGGGATCAGCGTCAAATGGTTATGCAGGCTGCTCGTGAGCTTGGAATTTTGGTTATGCCTGAAGGGGGATCTACCTTTACTCATAATATGAGTATGATTATTGATGGGCATACCGGTATTGAGCATAATGTGCCGGTTTATCCTTTGTATGATGACGTGCTAACCCTTTGGGGAGCAACGGAAGTGGGTTATACACCAACGTTTGTTGTAAACTATGGTAGTGTCAGTGGAGAGTATTATTGGTATCAGCATACGAATGTTTGGGAAAAAGAGCGTCTGCTTTCATTTACCCCTCGTGGCGTTGTGGATGCGCGCTCTCGGCATAGAACTATGATTCCTGAAGAGGAATATGAGCATGGGCATATTAGTTCATCGGCTTCTGCCAAGGATTTATTCGACCGCGGAGTCATAACAAACATTGGGGCGCATGGGCAGCTTCAGGGTTTGGCTGCACATTGGGAGACGTGGATGTTTCACCAGGGTGGAATGACCGAAATGGAAACACTTCGGACGGCTACCATTAATGGTGCCCGATATCTTGGAATGGATGATTACATTGGTTCTCTTGAAGCGGGTAAGTTGGCTGATTTGATTGTTATTGATGGAAATCCGCTTCAGGATATCTATCAAACAGAGCATGTCATTTTTACTATGCTGAATGGCCGGTTATATGATGCTGAAACATTGAATGAAATCGGGAATCATTCAGCAGAGCGCTTGCCGTTTTGGTGGGAACGTGATGGATATGATGCTCAATTTGATTGGCATGCCATTATTGAGGCGGATGGAAGAGCGGGATGCGTGTGTGGAACCGGACATCCGTAAAGAAGAATCAAGCGATGACAGGTAAAAATAAAATTCAAATACCGAGACAAAAGTCGTATATTGATTGTACAAAAGTATAGAAAAATATAAGGAGAAATGTATGTATCTCGGTTCAGATCCAGATCAAAACAACGTAGTAAATGATGTGGCCATACGTTATGGTTCGCCAGCTCGCAATAATTTTACGTTGGTTGCTCAAGCCCGCGAGGGCATTCCGGTGGCTGCTTTTTTCGATCTTCTTGATATAACAGGGCTTTCCCAAGCCGAGTTGGCTTCCCTGCTCGATGTTTCTGCAAAGACCATGACGCGCTATCGCCAAGAGGGTAAAAAGCTGAATGCTTTAAACAGTGAGCAGGTTTTGAAAATTATAGTTCTTTATCAAAAAGGATTAGAGGTTTTTGGTTCGCTAAGTTCGTTCAATCGTTGGGTGCGAAAACCGGCCTTTGGCCTTCATGGCAGTATTCCGATTCATTTTATGCAAACTTCAGGTGGTATCGATCTCATTTTCGAAGAATTAATTCGTCTTGAGTACGGTGCGCTTGCGTAGTTTTTATGCGAGTATTCAGAATTACACTTACAAAGTGGGCTGATTCTTTGCGTGGTTCCGGTTTTCCGGGGCGATGGAATTCAAAGGGATATTTTGTTATTTATACGGCTGGTTCGCAGGCACTTGCTTGTTTAGAAAACCTGGTGCATCGTTCGGGAGAGGGACTAAATGAGGCTTTTAGTGTGATTGAAATTAATATTCCCGATTTTATTGAGGTGAAACATCTGGATAGCAAAGATTTCCCTGTTGATTGGTCAGATGTTGTGTATTATCCATTTACTCAAAAAACGGGCGATAATTGGGTTGATAACAAGGAAAGTTGTGTTTTAAAGGTTCCTTCAGCCATTATTCCTCGAGAATTCAATTATTTAATTAATCCCAGTCATCCTGATTTTAATGAAATAAGAATCGTTGACATAAGTCCTTTTAAATTTGATGTCAGATTTCAGGGATTATAATCAACATTATTTCTTTTATTTTTTATCACTATCTGAATAATTATGGCCGAAATTATTGTAAAAAGAAAGCGTGAGCTTTTTAATTACCTCCGAAGATATCGCGTGTATTTAAATGATGATTTAGCCGGTATTATTTATGATGGAGAATCTATCAGGCGAATAGTTCCAAATGGGAATAATACACTTCAAGTCCGGTTAGAATGGTGTGGTAGCCGTGTTCATGAGTTTTCCATGAAACCCGATGAAATTAAAACTTTCGAAGTTTCAGCATTAGAAACAAGTAGGATTATGAATTTTGTGATGGCGGGATTACTGATTCTCTTTTATCTGTTTCCGCCAACATTTCTGAATATTCCCTGGTATTTTAATATGGTATTGGTAGTCTGTGCTATATTATTGATTATTTATCAGATGACTTTGGGGCGGGATCGCTTTTTGGAAATTAATGAAATTAAAATGGAACCTACAATCAGTAAGGAATCGGAAATAACTTGAATTGAAGGAATCATGTCTATTTGTATTAATAGCTTTGTAATCCTCCATTAGGTTTGATGTTAGCATTATTTTGAAACCAATTTTGTTACATTTCCTGAATTATTGAAGTCATGAAATAATCATCCGGAAAATTGCTATCGACAATCTGTCAATAGTTTATTATATTACCGCAGATATGAAAAAAATCACCCACATTTTTCTAACTGCTGCACTCATACTACTGTTATGTGCAGGAACGGCAATAGTTCAGGAGTTTACGGCTGAAATACCGGATACTTCCAAGAATGAAATTCATTTGAAGTGGATAGTTCAGGAGTCAGATGGAATCATGCATTATACGCTAAAGCGAAAAATGATTCGTGATTTAGAGTTTATGTTGGTCAATACAATACAACCAACAAGTAGCAATGATACATTTAATGAATATACGTACATAGATAAGAATGTATTTAGAAATAATTCTAATACAGAACCGGTAATCTATGAATTACATGTAAGTTATACCAATGGCACGCAAGAATTGGTAGGGCAAACAGAAGTCAATTATTCCTCTACAGCTATCAGAAGAACATGGGGAAGCATTAAAGCCATGTTTCAGTGAAATGACAATCGCCGGGCAGGAAGAAATCATTGTATTAATGGACGATGCCCGCATTCGCCGCACCCTCAGGCGAATATCCTATGAAATAATTGAGCAAAACTATAACAGGGAATCCGTGCGCTTTGTTGGATTAAACAATCGTGGGTTTCAAACGGCAAATCTCATCAAGGATTTTGTTGAAAAAGCCGGTTTGAAAACAGAAAAAGTTTTCCAAATTGATGTAAACAAATCTTTTGAATCTCAGCAAGATTGCATACCTGACTTTTCTAATTGTAATGTAATTCTGATTGATGATGTAATCTTTAGCGGAAAAACAATGTTGAAAGCGCTCGGTTATATTCTCAAGAATGGGGATCCCGATAATATCCAAATTGCTGTTTTGGTTGATAGAGGACATCGTGTATATCCGGTTCAGCCCTCATTTATAGGATTACATTATCCAACTAAACTAAAAGAACATGTGAAGGTTGAGTTTGGTTCTGATGTTTCAGCGATGCGCGTAATTCTGCATTCTGATTACGGAAATTAATCCATATTTTTCCTTTATATACTATCCATATATAAACTTCTGACAAAGTTAATTCATATGAAAAATACGTTATTACTTTCAATATTAATTTGTGGAATAATAATTTCTGCATCCTATGATCATGCACGGGCTTCCGAAAATTCGGAAACAGTGGTGAAAGAAGAATCGGATGAAGACCAAAAGTGGAATCTTGGTTTCCGTGGTGGTTTTAATGGTTCACAAGCCAGTTTTCGGAATTGGCAAGGTGGGGGCGTTAGCACGATTTCCTTAACTACATCTGCTGTATTCGACGCTGAATACAGAACCGGAAAATGGGGATACACACATGCTACAAATCTTCGATACGGTCAGGCAAAAATTGAAGATGAATATCGGAAAACGGATGACCAGATTGCTATTCGAAATCAATTCAGATATTTCTTCAATAATGAAGCTTGGAGTGCGCTTTTTGATTTGAATTTTCAGTCTCAATTTGATAAAGGTAAAGATAAAGACAATTTAGAGGTTGTTTCGAATTTTTTTTCACCTGCATATCTCAGTCAAATTCTGGGTATTACATATAAACCGGCTTCTTATTTTAATGCAAGTTTTGGTGTGGCCATGAAACAAACGTTTGTCAGCGACTCTTCTTTGGCTAACCGGTATGGATTAAGAGATGGGCAATCTTTTAAAAACGAAACGGGAGCGTCCTTTTTGCTGAACTATAAAAATGAAATAATGGAAAATGTTACATTGGTATCGTCTATGGAAACATTTACCGGATTTCTAACAGGTGCAAATGAGACAGATTACACATTTACCAATGAGTTAAACGCTAAAATCAACTCTTACCTGACTACCAACTTTCAATTTGTAATGCTTTATAACTCGGATGTAAGTAATAAAGTACAACTAAAACAGGTGTTATCGGTTGGATTAAATTATAGATTTTTATAAATATAATGTATGCATCTTTTCTGCCATACATAGAGTTATGGCTCAATACTATTCGCGTTAAAGGATTTGCAATTCCGGATTTATATGGTCAGGTCTCAGAGGTGGAGCCTGACCATTCCTGTTTTGATGAAGTGATGAAAGAATTTATAGATCGAATGCAGGGAAATTACCCGTTTCATCAGCCGGAGTATGCCGGACAAATGCTTAAACCACCTCATCCATTTGCTTGGCTCGCCTACACTTTGGCGATGACTATAAATCCGAATAATCACGCACTTGATGGAGGCCCACCAAGTTCTGAAATGGAAAAGGAAGTGATTTCATGGATAGCTGAGATGGTAGGTTACTCGACCGGTTATTTAGGGCACCTTACAAGTGGTGGAACGGTTGCAAATCTGGAAGCTCTATGGGTTGCGCGCTCTTTACATCCGGATAAAATGGTAATCTGTTCTGAAGATGCTCATTATACGCACCATAGAATGGCTCAAGTTTTAGGGATGAAATGCGAAAGTGTTCCTGTAGATCATAGCGGAAAAATGATTCTGAGCAGATTAGAAGAAAAACTCAAGAATACGGGTACACTTATAGTCACAATGGGTACAACTGGACGTGGATTGGTAGATACACTACACAAATATATTCCGTTGTGCAAAAAATTTGGCGTAAGGATACATGTTGACGCGGCATACGGTGGATTTTTTAAAATCATATCAGATGAATTATTAAACACGGATGACTGGAACTGCTTGCATCAGGCCGATAGTATAGTTATTGACCCACATAAACACGGTTTACAACCTTATGGCTGTGGGTGTGTCTTATTTAAAGATGCAAGTGTCGGCAGGTTTTATAAGCATGATTCACCTTACACCTATTTTTCATCATCTGATTTACACTTGGGAGAAATATCACTCGAATGCTCAAGAGCCGGAGCATCGGCAGCGGCTCTTTGGTTTACATTGAAAGTAATGGGATTAAATAAAGCGTCTGATCTTGGGAAAACCTTATTAAAATGCGTGCAAGCGGCTAAATCATTTTCTGCAAATATTCATAAATCCCAAAATTTTAATCTCTTATCCGAACCGGAAACCGACATTATTTGCTATTACCCTATTGCTCAATCAACAAATGAAATCAGTCGCTCGTCTAACAAGATATTTCAATTTGGAATGAATCAATCTGATAAACCATTTTATGTCTCTTTATTCAAAATCAATTCAGATCTGCTACAAGCCCTGCATCCGGATATTCATATCAATACTCCAACTACAACAATACTAAGAAGTGTTTTCATGAAGCCTTCACATCATGCATTTACTGACGAACTCATGGAACGGCTTCATAAAGCATACTCTGCAATTTCTGAGGGACAATAGGGATTTCAACATTCAAAAGTGTCATTTTTAAATAGAATTCACATTTCTCAATTAAAAAAATTATCTTAAAGGATAATTAATATTAGAATATTTCATACTTATAACTTTCAACTATGCTTAGATTTAGTATTTATTTAATAGTACTGTTAGGTTTTTTTGCCGATCATGTCAATGCGCAACAAACTGATGTTTATGAGGACGATTTGTTTTACAGAATTGAATTTTCCCTGGAACAAGATTCCATGTTGTCTTATATCAACGACTTGGGAGTGTCAGTAGATCATGTGCATGCACACAAGGATGAAAAAGGTAAGCCTCAAGTAATCACAGAATTATCCGGATATGATTTGAATATATTAAAAGATGAGGACATCAGCTTTAAAGTCTTGATTGAAGATATGTCATCACATTATGAGCAACAGTATTTTAAGGATTTAGAAACATTTGATCTTTCTGAAGTAAAAAACACATTTGATACTCCAGAAAATTTTGAATTGGGATCAATGGGTGGGCATAAAACATACGATGAAGTTGTAAGTGATCTGGACTTGATGCATTTGATGTTTCCTGATTTGATTTCAGAAAAAATAAGTATAGGAAAATCAATTGAAAACAGAGATATATGGATGGTTTGGGTTGGAACAGAATTGGATGAGAACAAACCTCAGGCGCTATATACTTCATTAACGCATGCCAGAGAACCCAATGGAATGATGGCTAATATCTATTTTATGTGGTGGCTGTTAGAAAACTATGGTGAGGATGAAACCGCAACGTTTATTATGGAAAACAGACATTTGGCGTTTGTACCGGTTGTGAACCCAGATGGATATGAGTATAACAGAAGCACTAATCCGAATGGTGGTGGAATGCACCGAAAGAATCGCAGACCAGTGGGGAGTTGGCGGCAAGGAATTGATTTAAACAGGAACTTCGGACCATTTGATTTTTGGGATCACTCAAACGGAGGTTCCAGTACTGATCCCAATAGTGATATTTACAGAGGTTCTGCACCATTCAGCGAACCCGAAACCGATGCGCTGAGGACAATTGTAATTGATAATGATTTCAGAACAGCTTTTAATTATCACACATATAGTAATTTATTAGTCTATCCATACGGAGCTCTGAACAGGGTAACTATCGATAATCATATTTTCCAAGGATATGCTATTGAAATGACTGAGTTTAATGGATACGTTTATGGAACTGACGAGGAAACGGTTGGATACAATACGAGAGGCAATTCAGATGATTATATGTATGGATATGAAGCGGGAAACCCGAGAGGTCGTAAAAAAATCATCGCTTATACGCCGGAAGTGGGAAATTGGTCAGATGGATTTTGGCCTAGTTCCTCAAGAATTATTCCGTTATCTGATGAAAATGTTCATCCCAATATCCTGTTGGCTCTGTATGCAGGTCCGGAATTGAGGTATGAAGAGCAAATGCAACCGGTGGCAAGTTTAGAAACGCTGGATGTTGGTACACAAAACTATATCACTTTCGAATTTGATGAATTGTATAATTATGGCAGGTATGAAATAGAAGATGCAGAACTGGTTATTTCAACAAATTATGAAGGGGCTGTTATGATAGTTGATCGCGTTCCGCTACCTGAAATTCTGGAAGATGAGACTTTTACTGGAATAACCGAATCTTTTGTTATTGAATTTGAAGCGGATGTAGAGACAGGTCAACAGCTTAATTTAACCCTGGAGCTAACAGGTTCCTGGATGAGACAAAATCCGGTTTGGGAATATTCCATGATGACAGATGGTACACCAACAAATATTGATGATGGACTGGAAAGTCCTTCAAGTTTCATTTTATACCCAAATTATCCAAACCCTTTTAATCCGACAACACAAATCCGTTTTTCTTTAAAGGAAAATGAAATGGTGCGTCTCGGAGTATATGATTCTATGGGCAGGAAAGTGCAAACATTGGTGAATGAAACAATGAGTAGAGGCGAGCACCGCATAACCTTTGATGGTGCCGGACTTTCAAGTGGGATGTATTTTTACAGATTAGAGGCTGGGAATTTGGTGCAAACACGAAAAATGACACTCCTAAAATAGCATTCAATACGCTTTTTTAGGTTGAGATTTAATACACTGATTTTTTTACACCCGTTAAACTGGCTTATAAACAGACGCATAGCGTAAAGACTACAAAATGTGGATAAAAAAAAGTAGCGAAAGGGTAATAAAAGGTGTTAAATTGGGAGCCCTTCAGAAGTGATTTATGAATGGTTTTTGGAGGGGCAAAGATAGGCAGGGAAGGGCCTGAAGCAGGGAAG
>Ga0208623_100256_pt1 | contig 52974 bp, 40 predicted proteins | sample HotLakConsUCCL28_FD_184737 | JGI IMG/M metagenome (GOLD analysis project Ga0208623, IMG submission 184737) | Hypersaline microbial mat communities from Hot Lake, Washington, USA - Hot Lake Consortium UCC-L28 (SPAdes) (version 2) ...
CAAGGCTATATAAACGGTGCTACGCACCGGCCTTGACAGGTGTTCTCCGGAAACTGAAAGGCACTCAAGGGAAAAGTGAGGGAAAATATTGTAAAATTTTAGCAAAAACCTTGGTTTTCAACATAGGAGACACTCACATCGGCGACAGAATTTCTTTGGCGAATTGGATCCTCGCCCCGGTTCGTGTCTCCACGAATCGGAAAATATCTTAGTTGCATTTACGAGAATAAAGACCTGATTGTCCGTCAGGCAGGCGCTCACATCGGCGATGATAAATGGAGAATTCATCCCTTGCCCAGGTTTTTGTCCTCACCATCTGGGAAAATATATTGTCTCCTGCTTAAGCACTTCGTAATTGATTGATTAAAAAACCAGATTTGTCGAATCAGTTAATCCCTCCACAGTGTAGGTCAAACCTCCTTTGTTTTCGGCATTCTCACCTGAATCACACCGGCCGAGAAAATGGTCAATGCTGCGATAAGGAAAATCGCCCACTCGATACCAAAAAGATCTGCGGTGATTCCTGATATCATCGCCCCAAAGGCATAGCCCAAATCCCTCCAGAGTCTGAAGGTTCCGATACTTTCTGCACGCTGCTTGGGCGAAGTTGCTTCAGCTATCGTGGCCAAAAAGGTGGGATAAACCAAAGCTGTACCCAATCCTAAAAATCCAGAAATCAAGCTCAAAAGCAGAAAATCATCAGTGAATGGAAGTCCTATGATCGCTACCCCCTGTAGCAGCATTCCCCAAAATAACATCCCCTTTTTGGATAGGTGATCGGACATTTTGCCGGTAAAAAGCTGCCCGATGCCCCAGACGGTCGGGTAAATCGCCGTGATGATCCCGATGTGCTCATTGTCAAATTTCAGTGAAATCAAGACCATCGGCAAAAGACCCCAGATCATCCCATCGTTCAGATTATTGATCAGACCAGCCTGAGTTACCGAACTGAGTGTTTTGTTTTTGAAGGTGGTCTCGAGAAATACATTTTCCATCACAGCGGTACTGTCTGTGGTACTTTCTTTTTGGACAAAAACCCGGGTGTCCTGCACCCAAATCCAACTTACCAGCAGTCCCAGCACCGAGATCCCCACCCCTATGTAAAAAGGATATGGTGTGACGCCGTATTGTTCTGCCACCCATCCCGTCAAAAAGGCTACGATACCGACTGCGAAATAGCCTGCAAATTCGTTGAGCCCCATAGCCAGTCCTCGGTTTCTTTCTCCTACCAAATCAATCTTCATCACAACGGTACTACTCCAGGTAAAGCCCTGACTGATTCCCAGCAGCACATTGGCAAAAATCACCCAAGCCCAGCTCGGTGCATAGATCAGGATAAATGGAATCGGTAGTGCTACCAGCCAGCCAAAAACCAGGAGATTTTTTCTGCCAAATCGGTTGGCCAAGCGACCGGTGTAATAGTTGGCGAGGGCTTTAGTCAGCCCAAAAGCGGTGATAAAGGAAAGGATGGCAGTCTTGGAAGCTACGCCAAACTCCACCTCGGCAAACTGGGGGAAAATCGTTCGCTCCATGCCGATCATCCCACCGACAAAGGCATTGACGATGATCAAAATGGTGAATTGCTTCCAGTTTTCCTTGAGTCCGAGTTGGGTATCCATGACTGATCGATTTACAGTACAAAGGTCCAGCGCTCAGGTTTAGGAAGCTTTTACATTTGTTAAAAAAAGGAATTCGTCCTACCTATGTGATTTTGGGTTATCCTGCTTTTCCGAATGCAGGATCTTAGAGCTGTTCAAGGAAACTTTGGCTACGATCGAACTCGGGGGGAAAGCAGAAGAGGGGAAAATTTACCTACCTTTTTTGCCCTCTGATTCTGCTCAAGCTTACTTGTGTGATCCCCAAAAAAGAAGCAATATGCTTTAAAGGAATGTGCTGAATGAGTTCGGGTTTTTCCTCCATCAGTTTGATATAACGCTCCTCCGCTGTCAAAAACTGAATATTTTCCAATCGGTGGAGCGTATCCACGTAGGATTGCTGCACGAGTATTCTGAAGAGTCGTTCCAAGTCTCGATGGCTATCAAAAAGTTGAAAAAGTGGATCCGCCGGAATAGCCACTACTTGGGAGTCTTCCAATGCCTGAATGGCTTTTCGGCTGGGAGTTTGGGTAAAAAGGCTTTCGGCCCGCACGATCAGATCATTGGGGAAGGCAAAATATTCGGTCACTTCGACTCCATCTTTCAGATAGTAAATCCGCCCGATCCCCGAAAGTATAAAATAGATGGTTTTGCAGGTCGCCCCGATGGTTTGGATCTCTTCATTTTTCCGAAAAGTTTTTATGGAGCACCAATCAATCAGCTGCTCTTGAGCCTCTTTGGACAGCGGATGAAGCGAGCTCAAGTACTTGATAAAGGGGAGTAATGCGTTCATTTTCTAAGGCAAAGAAATCAATTCTTCCTGCTAAAGGTACCAAAACCTCTGGTTGAAATGAATTGGCTGACTTTCAGCATTTCTTAGATAATCCGCTGATCTAAAAACCGGTTTGGGGCAGACTTGTGCAAGTAAAGGGCATGTTGAATACGTAATCGACTAATTTTCAGTGGAATCAAACTTTTTCTAGAAATCTAAGAATAGTACTTCTTTTTAAGCCAAAAAGAAACTCGAACCAGCAGAATCAAAGCCGGTACTTCCACCAAAGGGCCGATGACTCCGGTAAATGCTTGTCCGGAATTCAGCCCAAAGACGGCAATCGCCACGGCAATCGCTAATTCGAAATTGTTGCCTGCTGCGGTAAAGGCGATAGCAGCATTTTTATCATAGGTTGCTCCCATGGCCCTGCTGACAAAGAATCCGATCAAAAACATCAAGGCAAAGTAGATCAGCATCGGGATCGCGATTCGCACTACATCCAATGGGATCTCCACGATAAGCTCGCCTTTAAGTGAAAACATCACCACAATGGTAAATAGAAGAGCCACGAGCGTCATCGGTGAGATTCGAGGAATAAAAACATCCTTGTACCATTCCTCTCCTTTAATTTTGATCAAAATCAGTCGGCTTAGTATTCCCAGCAGAAAAGGGATGCCCAAATAAATCGCCACGCTCTCCGCAATCACCCCGATCGAAATGTCCACGATCGCTCCCTGAAATCCAAAATAGGGTGGTAGTACAGTGATGAAAATCCAGGCATAAAAGCTATAGAAAAAGACTTGGAATATGCTGTTCAGTGCAACTAATCCTGCGCCATATTCCCGACTTCCTTCGGCTAGGTCATTCCACACCAGCACCATGGCTATGCATCTAGCCAAGCCGATCAAAATCAGCCCCACCATGTATTCAGGATAATCTCTCAAAAAGATCAATGCCAATGCAAACATCAAGACCGGCCCGATGATCCAGTTGAGCAAAAGGGAGATACTTAGAATCTTGGTATTTCGGAATACCTGAGGAAGCAATCGGTAATCCACTTTCGCCAAAGGCGGATACATCATTAGGATCAAGCCTATGGCTATCGGAATATTGGTGGTACCCTGACTCATGGAGTCGATCGAAGTCGCTATGCCCGGGAAAAAATATCCTGCCCCTACCCCTATGCCCATGGCCAAAAAGATCCAGAGAGTTAGATTCCTATCTAAAAAGGAAAGTTTCTTCATTTAATCTGCTTTTTTATATGGGAAAAGACATGGAGCATCTCCGAAGCAATTTGCAATGAGCGTTCGTCATACTTTTCCTCCTCCAGATCGGTATCGTCAAAAGCTTTGGGGTCCTCGTATCGAACTGGAATGCGCTTTTCGGTACCTGGGATGAAGGGGCAATTCTCATCGGCATGATCGCAGGTCATTACAGCGGCAAATCGGGAAGCTTTGTTGATTGGATCGTCATAGACTTTGGAAAAGGCCATGATCGGCTCGCTGTCTGTTGAGTGAAGGACCGAATAGATCGGGTTGTTGCCATTTTCCTTGGAAGAAATCTGGAAACCGCTTCGCTTCAGAGAACTCACCGCCCGTCCATTGAAAGCCGTGACTTCCACACCTCCCGAGTAGCAATTGGCTGGAATGCCGTAGAGATCAGCTGCTGTCTTCGCCCAAATCTGGGAAAATTGGCTTCTGCGGGAATTATGAGTACAGATAAAATTTAGATTTACTTCCTCATCCCGATCAACTTTGGATTGGATGTAATCGATCAGGACTTTTAAAACTTGTTTTCGTTCCTCGGAAATGGTGAGATTATTGGCCCTTTTGATGCTTTCGGTCAGGGTGGGGTAAAGGTGATTTTTTTTCTTAGCCATAGGAATATATGATTTTAGAAAGATAAGACCTGTCAGGTTTTCAAAACCTGACAGGTCTGGTTGCAAAGTTGGAATTAGCAGCAGCCCGAACCAGGGGCACAGCCGGAGTTTTGAAGTTGAGAAAGTCGGACTTTTGGTTTTTCAGTAGGAATTCCGCAATTTTCTTTGGCAAGGCAATCGGTCATTTTGGTAGTCAAAAGAAAATTATAGCCATCATAATCCAAACCGTATTTTCCGATGGTTTCGCCTTGATACTCTACTTCGATTTCCAAGTCGGGGATACCTAGCACCCGCTCTGAAAGCTCGATAATACTCACCAGTTTCTCAGGATGGAGTCGGTGATCGTAGTCATCTGCATTCCAGAGCTGGAAGTTTACTTTTTGTTCTTTTCTGACAGTCCCTCCGCAGTCGATGAAGTGCTTGTCTACCAGCCCAATTTCTGTTACATGGAAATGATTTGGCACCAAATCACCATTTGGAAGTTGAAAGGCGATAGTAGAGGATTTTGAAAGGATGGATTTTGCTTCGGATAGTAGCATGATTTATTGCTTTATTACGATGAATGGATACAAATTTTTTAGCAGTTGGGATCGCAGCAGTCGGAATAGCTTTCGAAGAAATCTTGGAAAAGGGATTTCAAGGCGGACCATTTCTCTGTATGAATGCAGTAATTGACCCGAGTACCTTCAATGCTTCCCTGAATTAGACCCGCTTCTTTGAGCTCTCTCAAATGCTGGGAGATAGTCGCTTGGGCTAGGCCGATTTCCAATACCAAGTCCCCGTTGATGCAGGATTTGGTTTTGATCAGGTGCTGGAGAATGGCTATTCGTGCCGGATGGGCGATTGCTTTGGCTAGCTGAGCGATTTCATTTTGCTCTTCAGTAAAGAGATGCGTTTGTGTGACTCCCATTTGAATTTTATTTCATTGCAATATTACGATAAATGATTTTTAAAAAAAATTTGCTCCCTGTTTTTTTAAAAAAATGCGGCTTTCTACCCTTGCCCAATCAAGCTTCTCAGTGTGTTCCCGGCTATCAAAGCATCGCCAAGTGACATCTAGATATCGATGCGGTGGGGATGCAGTTTGTCAATACCAACGGAGGCTATGCCTGGAACCTGCACGAGATCATTTACAATCGGGTGGTAAAGATTTTGAGAAGGAATCAGGGGAGCTAATAGTATGGGTAGTGAGAAATTTAGTAAATCATTTAGCGACTGTTTGTCTACTTTAAAATCTAAACTTTTTTGAGTACTATTGTGTACCCAATATGGTACATAAAATTCGAATCTATGTTAGTCATCAGTTCTCGAGAATTCAGGGATAATCAAAAAAAATATCTTGACTTAGTTGATCAAGATGAGCATATCATCATTCAAAGAGGGAGAAATAAATCGTATGTGCTCTCCCCTGTGAAGGAAGGGGATGAGTTTTTAATGGACCCTAAAACCAAGGCTCATATCCAAAAGGGCATAGCTGATCGTCAATCAGGAAGAATTACAAAAGTAAAGCCTGAAGATATCGATGCTTTACTTGGGCTATGAGATATGAACTTGCCTTTACGGATCAAGCCTTGAAGGATATTGAGAAGCTTAAGATTTCAGGGGACAAACCTTTGCTTCGAAAATTGAGAGCTTTATTGGATGAGTTGCAAGTTCATCCTCAAACCGGAACGGGCAAACCAGAAAATTTAAGGTATGATTTTGCTGGCTATTGGTCCAGAAGAATCAATCATAAGCATAGGTTGATTTATTCCATCGAAGAAGACAAAGTGCTAGTCACGGTAATCGCCGCCTTTGGACACTATTCTTAATTCAATTGACTTTGTTTAATTATGACAATTAGCAGACGGATAATTATTCAAATCAATTTCCTCCTAATCGCATCCTTAGTCCTAGATTTCCCCTCAGGAAGACTTGATCACCTAGTAAGTAGGGTGTAGCTTCCATTAGTATTCCCAATCTTCTAAAAGTAGAAATTGGTTTAATCGTTGTGCCAAAGGGTAGCCCTATTGAAGCTTCTGGACCTATTCCGAAATCACCAAAAAATCCCAGCATGACTCCTCCATGGAGATTATACCATTCCGAGCGGTAAAAATTGTATTGTCCAATAGCTTCTATGCCAAGGTCAAGCTCCAATCTGTCAGGAGCTAAAAATCGAAGCTCACCAAAAAACTTCTTTTCGATATCAGTCCCCACTCCGATTTGGGCAGAAGTTCCAGAATGGTAGATGCCCACTTGGACTTGTGAAAAGGCCTTTCCAAAGCAAAGAAAGGCGAATGCGAAAATCAAAATGTACTTCATAAAGAATAGGATTTCAATAATTGGTTAGTTTCAAATATCAGTAAATATATTACTATAAAACACATTAAAAAACTGAAATTTTGTATTTAGTAAGTTGATCTAAGTGGACTCATTCCTGACCTGAGAATGAAGGCTTCGACTCCGCTCAGCCTGACCTCGACTCCAGTCACCCTGAGCACTTGAGAGACGGGAGTCTCGAAATCGAAGGGTCAGCCTTACATTAACTTTGCCTAGCCTGACGTCAAGAACAATATCTAATGCATTGCTGAATTTCTTTTCAAGGTTAATTCCTCGGTATTTCAATTTTCTTTCCCTCAAAAGCCCATTTCTGCTATCTTTGTGCCTTATTTTGAGCGGGATGCCCCGCGTGAGGGATAGAAGCGGTATCCATCTAGCGAAGCAGATGGATAGGAGCGGATAGCCCGACCCCGACCTTTTCGTCGGGGGCACGCCCAAAAAGCCCGTCATCCATTCATTCGACAAAATTCGATAGTGAAAACGTATCAGGAATTCAAACAGGTAGATTATCCGCATATCGGGGATTCAATCCTTCAGTATTGGAAAGAAAATCAAATCTTCGAAAAATCCATCACCAACCGGGAAGGCGCGGAAACCTTCACGTTTTTTGAAGGGCCGCCTTCGGCAAATGGGACTCCGGGAATCCACCACGTGATGGCTCGGACGCTGAAGGATATTTTCTGCCGCTACAAGACGCTGAAAGGTTTTCAGGTCAAGCGAAAAGGAGGTTGGGATACGCATGGACTCCCAGTAGAGCTTCAGGTAGAGAAAGAACTGGGCATCACCAAAGAAGATATCGGCAAGAAAATTTCCGTCGAAGAGTACAATAAGCGCTGCAAGGAAACAGTCATGCGATTCAAGGATGAATGGGATGACTTGACCGAGAAAATCGGCTATTGGGTAGACTTGGATGATCCGTACATCACTTTTGACAGCAAGTATATCGAGACGCTTTGGAGCTTGCTGAGAAGGCTTTACGACAAAGGTTTGCTCTACAAGGGATACACCATTCAGCCCTACTCACCGGCTGCGGGAACGGGGCTTTCTTCCCATGAATTGAATCAGCCGGGGACCTACAAAGACGTCAAAGACACTTCCATCACGGCTCAGTTTAAGTTGAAAGGGGAGGAAAATACTTACATCCTCGCCTGGACCACGACGCCGTGGACTTTGCCTTCCAATTCGGCTTTGGCGATTGGTGAAAACTTGGATTATGTGAAAGTGAAGACTTTCAACCCTTATACCCACGAGCCGGTCACGGTCATCTTGGCCAAGTCAAGAATGGGAGCTTATCTCAATCTAAAGGCAGCCGAACTGAAGGCGGAAGATTACAAAGCGGGAGACAAGCTGATCCCTTACGAAGTCATCGAGGAATTCAAAGGTAAAACCATGCTGGGATGGGAATACGAACAGCTTTTCCCAATTGAAGCTTTAGCGCTACCTCATCCGGCATTTACAGTTGTTTCCGGTGACTATGTGACTACCGAAGACGGTACGGGAATCGTCCACTTAGCCAAGGCTTTTGGTGCGGATGACTTTCGAACTTTGGTACAAAATAATGTGCCCGGTGTGTTTGTCAAGGATGACTTGGGCAATGATATTCCGGTCGTGGACAAGCAGGGGAAATTCCTCCCGGTAGTAGGAGAATACCTTGCTGCGAAAATGAAGGAGCATGGAATCACGGCCCACAAAGAGTATGGGGCGGATGATTTTTATGTCAAAAATTACACCGAGGATGATGAGAGTGCTGCGGATTTCAAAAACACAGATATCATCATCTCCATCATTCTGAAGAATGAAAATAAGGCCTTCAAGGTCGAGAAGTATGAACACACCTACCCGCACTGCTGGCGGACGGACAAGCCTGTCTTGTACTACCCACTAGAGAGCTGGTTTGTCAAAACTACCGCTTACAAAGATCGGCTGGTAGCCCTTAACAAGACCATCAACTGGAAACCCGAGGCAACCGGTACCGGACGATTTGGCAACTGGCTAGAAAATCTGGTAGACTGGAACCTCAGCCGTTCCCGATTCTGGGGTACTCCCCTTCCAATCTGGAGAACAAGTGATGGTACCGAAGAAAAATGCATCGGTTCTATTGCTGAACTCAATGCTGAAATCGAAAAGTCCATTGCTGCTGGCTTTATGGAGAAATCTCCTTATGAAGGAAAAGAGCTTGATCTTCATAGACCCTATGTGGATGATGTGATTTTGGTTTCGGAGAAAGGTGAAAAAATGTTCCGAGAGACAGACTTGATCGATGTTTGGTTTGATTCAGGAGCGATGCCCTATGCTCAGTGGCATTACCCATTCGAAAACGAGGAAATCTTCAAAGCCAACTATCCGGCGGATTACATCGCAGAAGGAGTGGATCAGACTCGGGGTTGGTTCTTTACCCTGCATGCCATCGCCGTGATGCTTTTTGATAGCGTGGCTTTCAAAAATGTAATCGCCAATGGCTTGGTCTTGGATAAAAATGGAAACAAAATGTCCAAGCGATTGGGCAATGCTGTGGATCCGTTCAAGACCTTAAAAGAATACGGCCCGGATGCTTTGCGCTGGTATATGCTGAGCAATGCCAATCCTTGGGACAACTTAAAATTCAATCTGGACGGTGTAACCGAAGTGCAGCGGCGCTTCTTCGGTACGCTTCAGAATAGCTATAATTTCTTTGCGCTATACGCTAATTTGGATTCATTTGTCTATGACAAGGCAAAATCCGTACCGGTAAGTGAGCGTGCGGAGCTCGATCAGTGGATCGCTTCAAAATTGCAATCTTTAATTGCCGAGGTAGAGGAAGCCATGGATAATTACGATGCAACAAGGGCAACTCGAGCGATCATGAATTTCACGGTGGATCAGCTTTCCAATTGGTATGTGCGTTTGGCACGGAAGCGATTCTGGAGAGGCGATATGAATAGAGATAAGCAGGCTGCCTACGAGACGCTTTATGAGTGTTTGCTTTCTATCTCCCAACTCATGTCTTCTTTTGCTCCGTTCTATGCAGACTGGCTCTACAAAAATCTGACAGAGGCAGGTGAAAGCGGCCAAGAATCTGTGCATTTGACGGATTGGGTTTCCGCAGACCGAGCCTTGATCAATACAGATTTGGAAGAAAGCATGGAGTTGGCGCAGACCATTTCCTCCTTGGTGCATTCGCTTCGCAAAAAGGAAAAGCTGAAAGTTCGTCAACCGCTTCAGCGAATCTTGATCCCTGTTTTGAGTAAGAAAACGCAGTCACAAATCGAGCATGTCGAAGAGTTGATCAAAACTGAGGTCAATATCAAGGCGGTTGAATACATCGATGATGCTTCCGGGATTCTAGTCAAAGAAGTGAAGCCAAATCTTCCGGTACTGGGTAAAAAATATGGCCCTAAGATGCGATTTGTCGTTGCTGCGATCAAATCTTGGGGACAAGACCAAATCAATCAAGTAGAGCGAAACGGTTCGATTGCCATTGATGTGGATGGAGAAAAGGTAGCTCTACTGTTGGAAGAGGTACTCATTTCTTCTCAGGACATTCCAGGATGGTCTGTAGCCTCAGATGGGGGAGTGACAGTTGCCTTGGATGTGACCCTGACAGATGAACTGAAGCAGGAGGGTGTGGCCCGTGACTTGGTCAATCGAATTCAAAATCTGCGAAAGGATATGGGACTGGAAGTACAAGACAAGATTCATATTTTGGTGGCTGATGGCAATGCATTGGTAGACGAATCGATCAAAAATTTTGGTTCATACATCCAATCTGAAACCCAAGCGCTGAGTTTGCGTGTGAGTGAGGAGGCAAAATCAGGAACTTTACTCGATATGGATGATTTCGAAATCGAAGTGAAGCTCACCAAAGCCTAATTCTAAATCATGAATAAATACATCAAATATTTCGGAATTGCGCTTTTGGTAATCCTTATCGATCAGGCAGTGAAAATGCTCGTTCATTTTGAGATGGATTTTGGTACTCCCGGCCAAATCAAGATTTTCGGAGACTGGTTTAAGCTTCACTACACCACCAATCCAGGAATGGCATTTGGGATGGAGCTGGGAACCGAATATGGTAAACTTCTCCTGACCAGCTTCCGATTAGTAGCAATGTTTGGGATAGGTTATTATTTATATTACATCATACAAAAGAAGAATCATCCGCTTTATATTATTTGTATATCCATGATTTTGGGAGGTGCAATTGGTAATTTGATTGATTCTATTTTTTATGGTGTTTGGTTAAACAATGCTCCTTATGACGCACCTACTCCCTGGTTTCATGGGCAGGTAGTGGATATGTTTTATTTTGATATATGGGAAGGATACATCCCTGATTGGGTTCCGCTTTGGGGTGGAAGTTACACAGCATTATGGCCTATATTCAATATTGCTGATGCGGCAATTTTTGTGGGAGTTGCCATCATCCTGATTTTCCAAGGACGTTTTTTTCCTGAAACCCCGAAAAAAGAATTATCTGAGCCCGAAATTGAGGTGAATGAACAGTGATTTTGGATGAATCAAAAAGAAAACCCTTTCTGGAATCCTCCCGAAAGGGTTTTTTTGTTAATTTTCACATTCCTATTCAATGATAAATAGCCAAATCCTTATCGAATTATCAAAATTCGTTGGCAATAATTATACAATAATTAAATGATTGTAGATTCCTCGCAACCTTTTCAAATAGTCTATTCAATTTTCAATCATGAGTTTCTAGGCTTACTCTTTGAGTCTTTTGTAGTGCAAATTGATGATAAAGGAAGACTCTCTTTGGCCTACCAGAATATCAGTTCCGCAAATGCTGCGGAGTTTGATTCTGGACTCGATAGTAAGGACTATGAGTTGATCAAGTTGATGGATGCAATGCAGCCTGAGGAGGTAATCAAACCATTGATCCCTGCCAAGAAGAAAGTCCGTCCAAAGGACTATGTACAGCAGGTATTTGATCCAAAAACTGAAAATAAAGCAGTTCAGGAATTGCTACAAAAGCGTCTAGAGCGACAGCGCGCTGAGATTTTACCCAAGCTGATTGGCCGAAGACTTTTCGAGATGGGATCGGATGGAAGCCCAACTTGGAAGGAAATTGAAGTTCTGCCAGAGCCTACATCCATTATTTTTCATTTTCATAAAAATCCAGACAATACGCATTATTACCCTACTCTTAAATACAAGGGTGAGCAGGTCGTGATTCATGGAAAAGGCGGATACCTTTTATGTAAAGATCCTGCGTGGTTTACGGTGGACCAAAAGCTTTACCATTTCCCCAATCATGTAGATGGGATGAAGCTTTTACCTTTTTTGAGAAAGAAGTTTATTCTGATTGAGAAAAAGATGGAACCGGTGTATTTCCGAAAATTCATGGTTCCGATGATGACTCAATATAATGTAGACCCCAAAGGTTTTGAGGTGACTACAGATCGTGGAAAGCCAGAGACCATTCTACAATTTTATCCTTTAAGCGGAAGCCAGGGCGATTTATGGGAAGGCTTTTCGGACGAAAGCGAAGAGCAAAAGATCGTTTTCGAAATTCGATTCAAATATGGTGACGAGCTTTATCCTCCCGGTGCAAAAGAAGATGGATCCAGTCAGCCTGTTACCTTGATTGAGAAGGATGGGGAGTTCATGTTTAAGCAAACCATCCGGGCTGTTCAAAAGGAAAAATCCATGATCTCATTCATCAAGAAGCTTGGGATGGATTTTACCAAAGAGCGTCCTGTCAATCTTGCCAAAACCCTGGCATTTGAGTGGCTAAGCGAAAATGAGGAGTTTCTTGAAGAAAAGAATATCAAGGTTATTCAGAAGCCAAGCCTCGAAGGAAAGGTCTATCATATAGGCAAGGCTCAGATGACGATCGAAGTCAATGAAAATATTGACTGGTTTGATGTCAAAGCCATGATCAAGTTTGGAATATACCTAGTTTCCTTCCAGAAAATCCGAAAAATGATTCTGCAAGGCAAGACTGAATTTGAATTGCCCAATGGAGAAATGGCGGTTATTCCCGCTTCTTGGTTTGTCAATTACTCAGAGCTGTTTTCTTTTATGGAAGATGGCACCGTGGATGGTCAGGTGATCATGCGAAAGCATCATTTGGCTTTGGCCAAGCAGCTTGAAGAAGGCAATCTTGTTCAGTTGACGCTCAGTAGAAAATTGGAGCAGCTGCGAGACTTTGAAAGTATCGAGGATTACGCATTGCCTGAATATTTTAAAGGAGATTTGCGCCCCTACCAAAAAGCCGGCTACAACTGGCTCCGATTTCTGAATGAATTTCGATTTGGAGGCTGTCTGGCAGATGATATGGGTTTGGGTAAGACTGTGCAAACACTGGCTCTTTTGGCCTACGAAAAGCAGGAGAATCCGGGTTTTTGTTCATTGCTGGTAATGCCCACTTCCCTGATTTATAACTGGGAGCTAGAGGCTAGGAAGTTTTGTCCCGAATTGAAAATTTTGGTCTATTCCGGTACACAGCGAATTAAAGATCCTTTCAAGTTTAGAGAGTATGATCTGGTGCTTACATCCTATGGGATTACTAGACTGGATATCCATGTGCTGAAAGACTTTTATTTCAATTATGTGATTTTGGATGAATCCCAAGCGATTAAAAATCCAAGCAGTAACATTGCCAATGCAGTCAATAAGCTAAAAAGTAAGCAAAAGCTGATCTTGACAGGTACTCCTGTGGAGAATGGAACCATGGACCTTTGGTCTCAGATGAACTTTGTAAACCCAGGACTATTGGGTACACAGGCAGGATTTAAAAAGCAGTTTCTTCAGCCCATTGAAAAGCAGAATGACAAGGAGAAGGCGGTTAAGCTGCATTCGATGATCAAACCATTTATTCTTCGAAGGCTCAAATCACAGGTAGCAACCGATCTTCCGGAGAAAATCACCAATGTGAAGTATTCAGCGATGACCGAGGAGCAGGAAAAGGTGTACGAAGAGGTGAAAAGCTACTACCGGGAAAAGATCATTGGAGAAAATCCACTGGCCTCTCTTGGCCGCCAACAATTCACTTTGCTTCGTGGTCTTACCCAACTGCGACAGATCGCCAATCACCCCAAATTGGTTCGGGACAATTATGAGGGAAATTCAGGAAAGCTGGAAGATGTGACTTATATGCTTCAATCAACCGTCTCAGAAGGGAATAAGGTTTTGGTTTTTAGTCAGTTTGTAAGGCATCTTGCGATAGTTCGGGAGTATCTGGATTCGGAAGGAATCTCCTATTGCTATCTCGACGGCTCGACCAAGGACCGGCAGGGCCAAGTGGAGCGTTTTCAGCAGGATGACAGTGTGAAAGTATTTTTGATTTCCCTCAAAGCAGGAGGGGTAGGATTGAACCTGACCAAGGCAGAATATGTCTTCTTGCTTGATCCGTGGTGGAACCCAGCAGTGGAGGCACAGGCCATTGACCGTGCGCATCGAATTGGGCAGGAGAATAAGGTGATCATCTATAAATTCATCAGTAGAGGATCTGTGGAGGAGAAAATCATGGCCTTACAGGATCGAAAGCTTGCGCTAGCGGGAGAATTGATCGGAACGGAAGATGGCTTTATGAAAAGTCTCGATAGTGAGGATATTCGGGCTTTGTTGGATTAATGGTTAGAGGTTGTATGGTTGGAAAGTGTTAAGGTTACTTTTGTAAACATAAACTTTCCAACTTTTTCACTTTTTACTTTTCAACCTTATAAAATTGAAAGTCAGTCGACTACAGGTTGATGGATGATTTTTAACCATAATTAATTGTTAAAACTTAGGTAATGGTTCCGATATTTTTCTAAATTATTCAAATAATTACCACTTATTTAATTCCTGCACATGCCTAGAGCCAAGTCCGATAAAGATCGGAAAATCTTTGTGCTGGACACGTCAGTGATCCTATACGCACACAATTCCATTATGAATTTTGCCGAGCACGATGTAGTCATCCCGATTACGGTGCTGGAAGAACTCGATCAGTTCAAAAAGGGCAATGACACCAAAAACTTCGAGGCCCGGGAGTTTATCCGACTATTGGACAAGCTATCGAGGGATCAGATGATCCATGAATGGACTCCGCTCAATGGGAAGACCAAGGGGAACTTCAAGGTCCTGATGAATCCAGACAATAAGGTCAATGCCAACGTGATCTTTGGAGAGGAGAAAAATGACCATAAAATCCTCAATGCCGCACTCTATCTCAAAGAACACGAGACAAACCGGAAGGTCATTTTAGTCTCAAAAGACATCAATCTCCGGCTGAAGGCAAAATCGCTGGAGATTCTTGCTGAGGACTATGAGACAGGAAAGATTAAGAATATCACCGAGCTGGAAAATACAGGCAAGTATATTCTCGAAGATGTAGACCCAGATCACATCAATACCCTTTATGAGGTAGGATTTATCGAAGCCAAATCTGTATTGGGCACTCGAAAGCGAAAGGCCAATGCCTACTATATTCTCAAAAGCAATAAAAACTCCGTGTTGACTTTTTACAATCCGGATGAGAATGTGCTGGAGCGGGTGGATAAAAAACTAGCTTATAATATCAAGCCCAAAAATGCGGAGCAGACCTTTGCTTTGCATGCCATTACCAATCCAAATATCCGATTAGTCTCTATTCAGGGCGTGGCAGGTACCGGAAAGACGCTTTTGGCTTTGGCTGGCGCACTGGAGCAGCGAAGAGATTACAAGCAGATATACCTAGCTCGGCCTATCGTGCCACTTTCCAATAAGGATATCGGATATTTGCCGGGAGATATCAAGTCCAAATTAAACCCCTACATGGAGCCGCTTTGGGACAATTTGAAATTTATCCAAAATCAATACAAGGAGACAGATAAGGAATATCAAAAGATCACCGAGTTGGTCAATCAGGAGAAATTGGTTATTCAACCTCTGGCCTATATCCGAGGTCGTTCTTTATCCAATATTTTCTTCATTGTGGATGAAGCTCAAAACTTGACTCCTCACGAGATCAAGACTATTATTTCCCGGGCCGGTGAAAACACCAAAATCGTTTTCACTGGAGATGTGCATCAAATAGATACTCCATATCTAGACTCACAGTCCAACGGTATGTCCTACCTGATAGACCGGGTCAAAGATCACCCGCTCTATGCCCATATCAAACTGGAGAAAGGGGAGCGGTCTGAGTTGGCTAATCTTGCCAATGAATTGTTGTAATTCTTTCAGCAATTTTGCCCGAATAGGCGGTCTTATAAATTCTTATAGGACCGCTTTTTTTGTGGAATGGAATAAAACAGGTAAAATTTTGTAACCCTGGAAACCCCAAATTTTGTTTGGTGATTTGTCCGTTAGTGATAGAGAAGTGTGCGATTTTGAACACTCATTTTTTAAAAAAGCTTAAAATCATGCATCTGGGGCAATATTTTTCTTTTGGGTCAGTTTTGGCATAAAGGATTGGTACGAAAGGAAACCAATTTACAAAGCCATGACTACTTCAATCTTCACACAAAAAAATATCTGTGCAGCTTTAGGATTGGCGATGGCTGTAACCATTGTCATCAAAGCAAAAGTCGAATCACGACAAACAGAAAATACTGCCCGAATTGAAATTACTAAACCAACTACACAAATGGGCTTAGAAAGTGCCGAGGGTCCTGAAGTCCTTCAGGTAAACATTTACAAGGACAAACGCTCCTCTTTATGGGAGAAATCCTAAAGACAAACTCGTAAGGGTTAATTTGGTTGATTGTTTGGTTAAATAGAAAGAGACGGGCATTGTCCGTCTTTTTTTTATCAATAAAGAGTGATTTTTTATTATTCCTTCACTTCAAATTGAAACTTATCAATTCCTTAAAACCAATAAGCAAATCAATTTTTACATTTGGATTGTGGGAAATAATTTATAAAACAAAAATCCTTTCCCAATTTCAGGGTCTATGCGCCAACTTACCCGATACGTCCAAAGTTACTTTCAAGAGCATTTCCATCCTGGATTTTATCTCAGTGTGACGCTTTTTCTGGGCTTAGGGATTTTTTTCAATTATAGATTTGACTTCGAAAACAGCTTCATTGATTCTTTCCATCAGACATGGACCCAATGGCCCTTGATGTCCATCACTACCATGTTTCCTTTTTTGGTCATTTGTGGACTGCTTTACTTGTTTAATCTAAACCGAAAATGGCTTTTCTCTTCAGAATTTTGGCTTTTATTTTTACTGGCAACTTTACTTATCGGTTTTCAGCGATCCTTTTTTTTACACTATGCAATCGTGGACTTATTTGAGCTTTCAGACCGTCTATTTATCGGAAAATTACTCTGGTATCTGAAGTCCTATGCCATCACCTTGGTTCCATTATTGGTCTTTTATCGATTTTATGAATATCCCCGGGATCCACATGAGTCTTGGTATGGATTAAAGGTAAAAGGCTCCGACTTTCGACCTTACCTTTTCTTGATCCTTCTTGTCTTTGTAGGAATAGGTTTGGCTTCTTTTATTGGAGATCTGACTCGCTACTATCCCCGCTTTGATAAGTCAGGAGGAGATATTTTTGCACAGGGGCATGGGATTCCAGAGTGGATGAGTATTGTGGTTTTCGAATTACTCTATGGTCTCAACTTCCTGAATATTGAGTTTTTCTTCCGGGGGTTTTTGGTCATTGGTTTTGCCAGAATTTTAGGAGGTCACGCAGTGATGGCTATGGTGGGGGCTTATGTTTTCTTACATTTTGGCAAGCCCATGGCAGAATACATTTCTTCGGCGTTTGGAGGCTACATTATCGGGGCATTTGCCTTTTATTCGAAGCGTATTTGGGGAGGAGTGGCTCTGCATGTCGCCTTGGCTTGGAGTATGGAGTTTTTTGCTTGGCTACAGAAGTATTTACACTAAGATCACCCGAAGACTTTTTGGCCCATGAGCACCGATCACCAAGGATTGCTCAATATCTGCTGTCTTGGATGGGCCAGCGATGAAAAGCCCAAATCCCGAATGATCAGCACCGATTCGATCATAGGCCTGATGCATATTGCTGACCAAGTTTTCTTTGGAAAGAATCAAGACCAAATGTTCTGTGATGAAAGGAAGGGCTCGATGGGGTAATTGTGAATCATCCAACCACATCGCTCCGTTTTCAGCTACTCCAAACTGAACTTCCAGTATTGCCAACTCAAGATGATCTAATTGATGTGCATCGTCAGGTAGCTCTTGAGTAGCGTAGGTATGAAAAGGCTCCGAACAGGAAATGATGTGTTGAAAATTGTTACTTGATATCCAGTTTTCAAATTCCTTCTTGCTCAAGATTTCTCCTTTATTGGCCTCAATGGCATTTTTAAATAGTTCTACCAAATCACCTTCTAGCTGAAAGTTTGGGATATCGGGTAAGGCTTTGTTTTCTTTTTGAATACCCCGTATTGAATTCAAGATTTCTTCCCGACTACTCATGTCGATTTCGTTTGTACCATTCCTGAAATGATTCCTTGGGAACTTCTGGGAGGTTGCGACTTTTCCCCCAACTATTCAGGGGATTGTAAATCACGATCTTGGGCAAGCTTTTGATCACTTTTCGCATCAATGATCCCGAAAATTGATAGGCTAGTGGGCTTTTGAATATTCCACTGGCTAATTTCATGGAAAGGCCTTTTCCCACTGCTCCGTGATGTTTGGTGATTTCCTGTCGCCACTCATAGAGTTGCTCATGAATATTGATTTTGACAGGACAGACATCTGAGCAGCTTCCGCAAAGGGTGGATGCAAAGGGCAGCGTGCTATATTTTTTCATGTCTAATCCCGGCGAAAGAATAGAGCCAATTGGGCCGGGGACGGTGCTGCCGTAGCTAAATCCTCCGCTTCTGCGATAAATCGGGCAAGTATTCATGCAGGCTCCACAGCGAATGCATTTCAGCGAATTTTTGAATTTTTCCCTAGCCAACTGACGGGTCCTGCCGTTATCTACGAGCACAAGGTGGATTTCCTTGCCTTCTGCAGGGCTCCTGAAATGGGAGCTGTAATTGGTGATGGGTTGGCCGGTGGCGGATCTGGCCAAAAGGCGTAAGAAGACCCCCAAGTCTTTCCTCCGGGGAATGATCTTCTCGATTCCCATACAGGCGATATGGGTATCAGCCAAATGCACGCCCATGTCCGCATTTCCTTCATTGGTACAAACGAGGAATTCACCTGTCTCGGCAATGCCAAAATTCACCCCGGTGATGGCTACTTTTGCCCCCAAGAACTTCTCCCGCAAATGGAGTCTTGCCGCATTGGTCAGATAAGTCGGGTCCTCATTTCCCTTCTCAGTCTGTAGCTTTTCGTGAAAAAGGGCTGAAATATCCCGTTTCTTCAAGTGAATAGCGGGCATGACAATGTGGCTGGGAGGCTGATGGAGGAATTGAACGATTCGCTCGCCTAGATCCGTATCAACGACCTCAATACCGTGCTTTTCCAGATAAGGGTTCAGATGGCATTCTTCTGTCAAAATGGACTTACTTTTGACGATAGCTTCGCAATTTTTCTCTTGAAGAATTCTCAGTACAATTTCATTGTGCTCTTTCGCATCCTTGGCCCAATGAACTTTGATTCCGTTTTTGAGAGCCTGAGATTCAAACTGCTCCAGATACTGGTCGAGATTAGAAAGCACATTGTCCTTGATGTCTGAAGCGAGGTTTCTGAGTTTTTCCCACTCCGGGATGGACTTGCTGCTTGTGTCCCGTTTGTCTCGAATCATCCAAAGCGTTTCATCATGCCATTGCGAATTGGCTTGATCCTTTAGAAACTCAGCGGCTGCTTTGGGATGGCTCATCGAATAGCTTGATTTAGGATCTCGGCCACATGCATAAACTCCACTTTCTGGCCTTCACGACTTGCAATACCCTGCAGATGCATCAAGCAGGACAAATCCCCACCGGTCAAAACTTCCACCTCATGGGATAGATGGTCCGCCAATCGGTCCTTTCCCATCTGTACGGATAGGGCCTCTTCTGTAATGGCAAATGTCCCTCCAAAACCACAGCATTCATCACTGCGACTTAGTTCGATCCACTCCAATCCATCCAAATTAGTCAAAAGTTGTTTGGCTTTGTTGAAATGGGGGATATTCAATTCAGAACTGGAAGCTAGGCGCAGTCCCCGTAATCCATGACAGGAAGAATGGTATCCCACTTTTTTTGGAAAAGCACCTTTTAAATTTCCGACTTTGAGCACGTCGGTTAAAAACTCTGTCAGTTCAAAAATCTTTTTCTGAATGCTTATGGCAGACATTTCTTTCCCGGGAAGATTGGGGAAATGCTCTTTGACGTGGAGAACGCAACTTCCGGAAGGAGCTACGATGTAGTCAAACTCTTCGAAAAGTTTGATGAAGTGAAGACTCGAACCTTCTGTGTCCCGCTCATAGCCTGCATTAGCCAAAGGCTGTCCGCAGCAGGTTTGGCCGAGGGGATAACTGACTTTACAGCCTAGCTTTTCCAAAAGCTCCAAAGTAGCAATGGCAACTTGAGGATAAAACTGATCCACATAGCAGGGAATGAAAAGGCCAATGTGAGGTTCTTTTTTCATCGTCAGGTAATTCACTTGAATTTAGGGTTTTTAATCCAAGTCAAACCAAGAAAGTGATTTTTCATCAAAATTCATGATTTGAAGTAGTTTGAATTTACATGGCTAGCTTTCCAAAAGATTTTTTTAATCCTAACTTCGACGCCAAAGATTTCCTTAAAATGAAAAAATCACTATTTCTTATTCTATTCCTAGCTTTTGGGATGGGTGCTGCTTTCGCTCAAATCCAAAGCCCTGAGCAGTTTCTCGGCTACAAGCCCGGTGACCGATTCACTCCGCATCATCGGATGGTGGATTATTTCGAGCACGTGGCGGCGAACAATCCCCATATCCAACTGGTGCAATACGGCGAAACCAATGAAAAGCGGCCACTTTTTATTGCAATTCTCTCCAGTCCTGAAAACATGGCCAATTTGGAACAAATCCGGGAAGACAATCTCAAAAGAACCGGAATGCTGGAGGGTACTCCTAGCAGCGCTGTTCCGATCAACTGGATGTCTTTCAATGTTCACGGAAATGAATCCGTGGGGATGGAAGCGGCGATTTCTGCCTTTCATACTTTGGCCGACCCTACTAATGCAAAGTCCCAGGAATGGCTCAAAAATCAGGTAGTGATTATCGACCCCTGCATCAATCCAGACGGACGGGATCGCTATGCCATGTGGTATAATCAGAAGATGAATACCATCTTACAGCCTGACCTTCAGTCCATGGAGCACAATGAGCCTTGGCCGGGAGGAAGAGCTAACCATTATCTCTTTGATCTCAATCGCGATTGGGCTTGGCAAGTACAGGTAGAATCTCAGCAACGCCTCAAAATCTATCACCAATGGATGCCTCAACTCCACTTGGATTTTCATGAGCAGGGAATCAATAATCCCTTTTACATGGCTCCGGCAGCTGAGCCTGTGCATGAGCAGTTGACCGAATGGCAGCATGAGTTTCAGGATATTTTTGGAAAAAACACCGCCAAATACTTCGACGAAATGGGTCGCTTCTATTTCACAAAGGAGCGCTTTGATCTACTTTACCCATCTTATGGCGATACCTACCCCATGTACAATGGAGCTATCGGTATGACCATCGAGCAGGGTGGTAGTGGACGAGCCGGGCTAGGTGGATTCAATGCCGTGGGCGATACAGTCACTCTGAGCTATCGTATCGAAGGTCACTACACGGCAGCCATGTCTGCTGTAGAAGTTACCAGTCAAAATGGGGGAAAGTTGCTGGAAGAGTTTTCGAAGTATTTCCAAGAAAACTCCACCAATCCAAAAGGGAAGTATAAGAGCTTTGTGATCAAAGGCGAAAGTAATCCTGCCCAAAAGGCAAAATTATTGGCTCTTTTGGATAAAAATGGAATTCGATATGGTAAAGCAGGAAGTAAGTCAGGCCTTCGAGGATTTGAATACACTACCGGAAAAAATGTAAGCTTTTCTACCAGCGAAGAAGATATTGTTATTTCTGCTTTTCAGCCAAAATCAGTATTGACTCAGGTCTTGTTTGAGCCTAATCCGCAGTTGAATGACAGTATTACCTATGACATCACTTCCTGGGCACTTCCATACGCTTACAATCTAGAAGCTTATGCTTTGGAAAGCCGATTAGATCCAGCAGGGGAATATGTGGAGGCAGAATTTGAAAAAAATACAGTTGCCGAAACTCCCGTTGCCTACCTTGCCCGATGGGAAGGAACACGGGATGCCGCATTTTTGGCCTCACTTCTGAGACACGGGATCCGCGTGAAATATCCCGAATACGCATTTAAAACGGAAGGCAAAAGTTTCCCTGCAGGTACCCTTTTAATCACCAAAGGAGGTAATGAGTATGTGGCTGATTTTGATAAGAAGGTTGTTGATGCCGCAAATCGTTTTGGAGTGACGCTTGAGACTACCATGACCGGATACATGGAAGAAGGTAAGGATTTTGGTTCGCCTAATATCCGGGTGATTCAAGCTCCAAAAGTTGCCTTGGTTGGAGGTGATGGTACTTCTTCACTCAATTACGGTGAAATCTGGCATTTCTTCGAGCAGGAACTGGACTATCCCCTTGTCAATCTAGAAATGGGTGATCTTGGCCGATATGACTTGAGTGATTATGACGTCTTGATTATGCCATCTACCTGGGGTGGAGGACTGAGCAAAAGTGCAGAAGAGCGAGTCATGGACTGGGTTCGTGCCGGGGGCAAGTTGATTGCTATCGACGGGGCTGTCAATCTCTTTGCCAACAAGGAAGGATTTGCTTTGAAGTCATTTGATACCGAAGAGGAGGAAAAGGCTGCAGAAAAAGCGGCTGATACCTTGGCCAAGGTGGAGCGATTGGAACCGTATTTGGAAGGAGAGCGCCTGGCAATTTCCGGTGGGGCAGCAGGAGCGATTTATCAGGTCGATATGGACGTGACACATCCTTTGGGTTATGGAACAGGAGGAAAGTACTACACGCTGAAAAATAACTCCAGCATATTTTCCTTTATGGACCGGGGTGTCAATGCGGGAAAAATCACTTCCAATGACTCTTACCGTACAGGCTACATCGGCTACAAAATAAAATCCAGCATGGGTGAATCACTTGCTATCGGGAGCGAACGAAAAGGCCGTGGAGAAATCGTCTATTTTGTGGACAATCCGATTTTCAGAGGATTCTGGGAGTCTGGTAAATTGGTCTTGAGTAATGCGATATTTATGGTGGGACAATAAATCAGAAGCAAGAAGTTAGATTCAAGACACAAGACACAAGAGACCGGCTCCGATTTTGGGGTCGGTTTTTTATTTAGAGGCAAGAAATAAGCGCTTAGAAGCTAGAATAGGTAAATGAATGATTTTGCACATTCATTTGTGCAAAAATCACTATATTTGCACATACGTTTGTGCAAAATGGAAGAATTACTCGAAATATCACACTCCTTAATTGGAAGAACGTCCTTGAGTTTTGAGAGGTACTTAAAAGATAAAATTGCTTGGGATGAAAAACTGATTGGTATCAAAGGGGCGAGAGGAACGGGGAAAACCACACTCATTCTTCAATATTTGAAAAGAAAAAAAGATGAGGGGTTCCAGGTGACTTACTTTTCTCTTGATGAGTTGTTTTTTCTAGAAAATAGTCTCGTTGAGACAGCAAAAGCTTTTTATCAAAATGGTGGAAAGATCCTGGCACTGGATGAAGTTCATAAATATCCAGGTTGGTCGCGGGAAATTAAAAATCTACACGATCGCTATTCTGATCTGCAAATCATCTTTTCGGGTTCGTCCATCATCGATATCAGCAAAGTAGAAGGAGACATTAGTCGAAGAGCAATCATTTATGAATTGCACGGTTTATCCTTCCGAGAGTATTTGCTTTTCAAGAAGAATTTGGTCTTGCCCCTTTTAAGCCTTGAGCAAATAATATCCAGTACCAATGACCTAAGATCCTTTTTTCCTAATGATTTTAAACCCATTTCCTTTTTTAAAGAATATTTGGTTACTGGATACTTTCCATTTTCGGGGAAAAATGAAGATCTCTATTTTCAGAAATTACGCCAAATGATCCGGACGATTGTCGAATACGACATGGCTGAAATCAAAGGTTTTGACATTCGAAATGGGAAAAAATTACTTCAATTGCTTTATATCGTTGCTCAGCAGGTTCCTTTCAAGCCAAACCTAAGTTCCCTTGCAAGTAAGACATCCATTCACCGAAACTCTCTTTCTCTCTATCTACAATATCTTGCAGAGGCTCGTCTCATAGAACTATTGTACCCTGAAGGAATCAGTGTTTCTACGCTTCAGAAACCCGAGAAAATTTTCATAAATAATACAAATTATCTCTTTGCTCTAGCTGAGAAAAGTCCTGAAATAGGGAGTGTACGGGAAATCTTTTTTCAAAGTCAAATTAAGGTGAATCATCAAATTAACGATTCAAAAACAGTCGATTTTTTGGTAGACAAATCATTTCATTTTGAAATCGGGGGAAAAAATAGATCTAGGAAACAACTTATATCAGAGGACCACTTTCTAGTAAAAGATGATCTCGAATACCCAGTAGGACAAAATATACCGCTCTGGGTTTTTGGATTTCTTTATTGATTCTCAATTTCTTTTCCTATTATTTCATACTGAAACAATAAACCTTTAAACCCTTTTGCCATGAAATCAAACAGAAGAGAATTCTTCAAAAAAGTGGGTGTTGGCACACTAGCCGCATCCGTTCCTTTTTCTTCCCAAGCTTTTGCAAAGGAAAGTGCTCCAAATTCTGATGAGCAATTCCTCCAAATCGGAGATACTATTGCGATCGCAAATACGAGTTACGGCAAGGTTCGCGGCTATATCCTCAACAGTACTTATACTTTTTTAGGCGTTCCGTATGGAGCAGATACCTCTGGTAAAAACCGTTTTATGGCTCCTAAAAAGCCAGAACCCTGGAACGATGTAAAACCTACCATTTGGTGGGGGAATACCGCTCCACAAATCATGGATAATCGCTATGCCAATGTGCATTATTCTTTCGCTGATCATTGGAATTACGATGATGTCAGCGAAGACTGTCTCAAACTCAATGTCTGGACCCCCAGTCTTGATGGGAAGCGTAGACCGGTGATGGTTTGGCTACATGGAGGTGGCTTCACCAATGGAAATGGCATCGAACAAGACGGCTATCACGGAGAAAATTTTTCCAAGCAAGGGGATGTGGTCTTTGTTTCCATCAATCATCGGCTTGGGCCGATAGGTTTTACGGATCTTTCGGGAGTGGGAGGAGAGAAATATAAGGACTCCGGAAATGTCGGAATGTTGGATATTATAGCAGCTCTGGAATGGGTTCGAGATAATATTTCCAACTTCGGAGGAGACCCAAATAATGTTACCATTATGGGACAATCTGGTGGTGGGGCAAAGGTTACCTGTGCAATGGCTATGCCAGCCTCAAAAGGGATCGTGCACAAGGGAGTAGCGCTCAGTGGAAGCATGCTCACAGCGAATGACAAGGAATACGCTCAAAACCTCGGAAAGTATGTGATGGAAGCGGCTGAATTGACTCCTCAAACCATCGATAAACTGCAGGAATTGAGTTGGAGGGAATATCTGGATGTTGCCTATGTAGCACTAGAGCGAATGCAAAAGGAATATCCCCAACCGGGATTTAGGGGTGGGTTTGGGCCTGTGGCTGACGATATTCATATTCCCAAAGGAGAGTTTTTCAGCGAAACTTCGCCTCATGCATCAGCGGTGCCTTTGATGGTGTGTACGACTTTCCATGAATGGAATCCAACCCGAACTAATGCCGAATTGGAAAAAATAGATTGGGCTGGTGTAACTGAGCAACTGAAAGGGCGATTTGGGGATAAGTCTGAAGTTGTGCAACATGCTGAAAAAGCCAACGCGCAAATAGGCACATTTGGTTTTTGCCGACCCATAAGCCGAACGCAAAAAACCAAAAGAGCCTATTTTTTTGCCCACGCTCGGACAAACTAACAAGGAAACGAACGGAATGTATATTGAAAAATGAGATAAACGGAAAATTTGGGCTATTTTAGCGACTTAATTTTATACGGACATGAACCGAATAAAGGAAGTACTTGAAGAGAAAGGAATTAAGCAAACTTGGTTGGCTGAGAAACTCGGAAAGAGTTACAATATGGTTAACGGCTATGTTCAAAACCGACAACAGCCAAGATTGGAAGTGCTATATGAAATAGCAAAAATTCTCGAAGTAGAAGTACGAGAATTATTGATTGAACAGAAAGACATTAAATAGGCAATGAAAGAATCAAAACATATAGATACCTACCTATCACTCGCAAACAGCCTTCGATTTAAATTGTGGGCTGTTGTAGGTAATAACAGTGCGAAACGAGAAAAAATCATCAATTACTTAGATTCCATTGGCTACACCAAGGTAGATGTGGGTGCAGAACTGCAACCCATATTTGCGGAACTTGAAGCCAAAGATGAACCAAGTCACGATGTAGGGCAACACATCAAAGAATGGTTTTCAAATAAGCCCGACAAACTCATTCTATTAAATGCCAGCATCCTTTACCATGATGCCTTCACCAAAATCTCTCCGGTAGGCGCATTCAAGTATAACTCTCGAAGCAAAAGCAGTGTGTTGTTCTTGGAAGATGAGAAGGTAATTAGTAACCGAATCTCTTATGGCAAGGTAGGAAGCGGTGAATATTATGACAAAGACGTTAATGATATTCTCATCACCAAGATTGATGATGTCGAAGACAACTATACGAGCATTGTGGCAGAGCCTGATGGTGAATACAAGCCGCAAGACAAATTACCCGATGGAGCCATTGGTAAGCTGTTCAATTACACCGAAATCAAGGATGTAGTTGATATTGATACAGACCTCAAACATGATGACCTGCAAAAGGAATTGATCTCCAGCTACATCATTTCAGAAGGGCTTGAAACCCAAATCAAGGATTTCATTGAAAACATCAAGAAACCTAACCACAAGGCAGTTAAGATCATTGGTAACTACGGTAGTGGTAAATCGCACTTGATTGCCTTTTTGGTAAGTATCATCAACAATCCTTCGCTTCGCTCACTCATTAAAAACAAAAACGTAAAGAAGGAAGCCGAAACTATTTCTCGCAGCTTCTTCACTGTCCAGTTTGAGCTACAACCAGTTGATGTTGATCTTGCTTACTTCTTTTTTAGAGAGCTTGAGAAACAAATAAAAAGAGAATATAACATAGAGATTCCCAAGTATGTAGATGGCCAGACATTAGATCTAAAGGAGCATCTTTCAGAAATAATTCAACTGCTCAAATCTAAAGACCCAGCCAAAGGCCTATTGGTAGTAGTGGATGAAGTTTCGGACTTCTTACAAGCTAAAGAAGAATACAAGATTAAGAGAGACTTCCAGTTCTTGCGAGTAGTGGCACAGGTGTGCCAGGATGAAGATATTATTTTGGCTATTTCCATGCAGGAAGACATCTATTCCAGTCCAAGATTAGCCAACATCGCTGCAGATGAAGCTCGTATCAGTCAGCGTTTCCAAAATATCATCATTCGAAGAGAAGCTGTTAAGAAAGTAATTTCTCAAAGGATAGTTCCGAAAAGCAAGGAGCAGAAACTCAAAATTGAAACGGAGCTAAAGCCTTTCATCAAGAAAATTGAAACGGTAGCCAACAATCAGGAAGAATACATCGACTTGTTCCCTTTCACACCTGATTTATTAGACCTTTTCCATGAACTGCCCTACTTCGAGAAAAGGGGAATCATTCAATTCGCGCAGAGTGAATTGAAGCATGTAGTATCCAAACCTTTCCCATACTTCTTCACCTTCGACCGCATTTACGACATCCTTGCCAATAACCCGAATAATCGAAATCTTGAAGGAGTCTATGATCTGGTGAAGGCGGTGAATATTGTCAAGGAGCGAATTGTCATTAATCTTGAAAGGAAATATCATGATGATGCTTTCAAAATCATCAAAGGTCTTGCTGTTTTTTCATTATGGACTAAGGGACAGAATGGCGCAACTGCAAAGCACCTTGCTCACAAACTCCTTATTATCCACCCCAATGACACCTTTGAAGCCCACGTTCGCGTAGCGCAAATTGTAAAGAAGGTCCGTGAAGCCACCGATGGCTTTTACCTCAAAGTGGTGAAAGATGACCAAACAGGAAACGATTACTTCAAGTTTGACCCTGCCATAGACGGACAAGACCCGGAAGAACGCATCGACAATGAAATCAATGCTGTAGGTGGCAATGAAGACAAGCAGGAAGATGTAGTTTTTGACCAGCTTAAAGAAATATTAGACCTTGTCAACTACAAGAACATTCCCAACATCTTCGAAGATGAAACCACTTGGCAATCGGTAAAATCATTCCGAAAGGGTTTTATCATTTTCAACCGCAAGGGAGAAGAAGTTGAAGAAGTAGATGCTGCTGATTATGTGATTGTATTCCAATCGCCTTTCAGCAAAAAGAAGATACCAACCTATGCACCCAACCAACTGAACATTGAAATACAGTTTGGGAGCCAGGAGAACATTGAACGTATCAAGCGGATTGTGGCTATTCGCTCTTTAATGAGCAAGAACATCTTGACCAGTGTAATGGCAAAAAAACTCTCCGACAGCATCAATGGCTACCGAGATCCAAAAGGCATTACTGTACCAGGTGTAAAATACCAACTCACCAAGCAGATTCAGAATTACGCTACCACCAGTATCAATGGAGATGTAATCAGCATTAAATCAACCCTTGGGAAAGAGTACAACAACCTTTCAGAAGTTATCTCAGAACTCAAGCAAAAGGTATTTGATGAATGCTTCAACAAGGAATATCCTGAGCATCCTAAGTATGCCGAAATCCTATCATCAGGAAATATCTCGCATTCGCTTTCACAAATAGCCGATGAAACCACCAACGGTAATTTCAGGAGCATTTCTCAACGGGCTAAAAACTTCCTTTCATCACTCAACTTGATAAACGCCAATGGCGACCCTGAGCTTAACGGAAACAAAGTAGTCAGCCAAATTCAATCCATCATCAATGCCAAAAAAGGCAAAGTGGTAGATATCGAAAAAGAAATTGTTCAGCAGTTTACGGGCAAGCCCTATGGTTTAGAACCACAGGTGGTTCATTTCTTCTTGGTAGTGCTCACTGCCTTGGGTAAGGTTACCTTAAAAGGTCGTGGGGGTGATGAGTTGGATATCTCCAACATCAAAGAAAAGTTCAGAAGCCTCAACATGTTTGAGAATATCATTTATGCGACTAAGAAAGACGACCTATCTTATGATTTTGCCCAAAACCTACTCAATGCGCTTGGGCTAAACGGCAACATGATGCTTCAGGACAAGCACCGCAATGATGCTTTTGCCGAGTACAAGAAAAAGGTACAAGAGATTTCTAAGGATATTAAGAATATTGATTTACTCATTCAAAGATTGGCAGCCAAAAGCAACAGTTATCTGAATGTGGATAGTGTAAAAGCCAAGTTTGATGAGATACAGTCCGTTGATTGGGCAGGATTAGAGATTAACAACCACGCCAGATTTAATACCATTAGCGACTACGAAAGTAAGTTGGGAGATATATCCAAACTACTTGGAGAAATGCAAAACTTGAAAGATGCCCTGAATGAGTACTTTGAAAGCACTCACAAAGGTATTGACTACATGGTACAGGCTATTGAGATTGTGGAGCATAATCAGGAGTATTTAGAAGACAAAAACCTTTACGGTAAGCTTCAAACCTTGCATGATGATACCAGAGCTATTGTCAAGGAGTTTAAGAAGTTCAATAACCTGAGTGAGCGTTTTCCCATCAAAGGAAAGATCAGCAGCTTCAAGGACCAATATGTGAAGGATTTCTATTATCCTGCCTTGCGCAATACCATTGGCGATAAAGTAGATTGGAGACCTTTACTCACTTTCACGGCTGACCCTAATTTTAAACGAGCACAGATATTGGCAAGTGCCCAATGCAACGTAGCACAGAAGTTAGATGGCAAGGCGCAGAAATGGTCAGGCTTAACCGCTCTGAGAGCTAAAGATGTTGATGTAGAGAGTCTTTATGACATTCCATTTGATGTAAACTCCAACTTCCTAAAGCAAGAACGAGACTACACATCCATTAAAGAAGAAGCTGCAGGTGTAACCGCTACACTGAAAACCATTGCCGATGAATTCGAAATGACCATTGTTCAGGAAGTCATCAAGAAGAAAAACCAGCTTGAGTTGGTGAAAATCCAACAGGAGCATAAAAAAGCCATTGAGCAAATCATTGCGAAAGAAGAACTACCGGAAGACATCAACAATGGCTTGATTGCTTCCATCAACAAGCTCTTTGTAGATATTGAAGTGGTAAGCTTGAAACAACAAGACTTGGTGAACCGAGTGTTCAAGAAAAACGAATTAGTAACCTTAAGCCAAATACAGCAAGCCTTCTTTAACCTCTACAATGAGCTAGAGAAAGACCACAAAGGCAAAGAAGTACGCTTTAAAATTGAAGAGTAAGACGATGAACTATAAAGAAGAACTGAAGAACAAGCTTGAACAACTAAAAGATATTGATGGGTTTCCTATTGGTACAGACGAAGACATTCTTGAACTTTCAAATCCACCATATTTTACGCCTTGTCCAAATCCATTTATAAAGGACTTTATCGAAAAAAATGGCGAAAAATACAATCAAGCGACTGACGCATATAAGTGTTTGCCTTACACTGATGATATTGACACCAATAAAAATGATAGACTAACCAATGCACATTCCTATCATACTAAATCACCATGGCATGCAATACAGCAGTATATCGAACATTACACAGAGAAAGGGGAGATAGTATTGGACTGCTTTTCAGGTAGCGGTATGACGGGAATAGCTGCACAGAAATCAGGCAGAAAAGCAATTCTTTCCGACTTATCTCCTATTGCTTCATTCCTAACCTATAACTACAATTTTTCTACATCTTCTGATAGATTCATGACTCAAGTAGGCAAAATTATTGACGAAGTTGATAATGAATTGAATTGGATGACAAAAACTAAGCATTCAGATGGTAGAGAAGGCCGAATAAATTCTATCCTATACAGTGAACATTTTAATTGCCCGCAATGCTCGCATGAATTTATCCTATGGGATACAGCAGTAGACTTTGTAAATGGTAAAATGCACGATGAATTTAATTGCTCAAGTTGCGATGCAACATTAAAGCGAAAGGATTGTGAAAAGTCTAAACATATCTACTTCGACAACATTTTAAACAAAGAAATAGAGTCTGTAAAAATTTCACCTGTTGAAATTTTATATGTTATTGATGAAAAAAGATACAAGAAAAAACCTGATCAAGCTGACTTTGACCTAATCGAAAAAATCAATTCGACACCTATACCAGATTGGTTTCCATTAATACCATTCATGCAAATTGGCGAAAGGTGGGGCGATACATGGCGAGCAGGTGTTCACTTTGGATTAACCCACCTACATCATTTTTATTCCAGAAGAAATCTACACTTTCTATCAAAAATTTACGCTAAAATCACCGATTTAAGCGATTTGGAACTCAAGCATAAGTTGCAAATTACTTTTAACAGCTTCCTGCTTCGCGCAAGTAAAAAGGCAATCCTAGCCGTAAACTATTACTTTCATGGTGGCGGTGGATATATAGCCACAATAAGTGGAAACATGTATATTCCTTCACTATTCTTTGAAGTCGAAATACTTGAACAATTTAAAACTCGTGCTAAAAAGATAAATGAAATTAATAAGAGTGACTTTTCATTAGAAAATTGTATAGTATCAACACAGTCAGCAACTGACTATTCAAATATTCCAACCAACTCTATTGATTATATTTTTGTCGACCCTCCATTTGGAGAAAACTTGATGTACTCCGAATTAAATTTCCTCTATGAAGCATGGATAAAAGTACTGACAAACAATTCTAAAGAAGCTATAATTAACAAGACACAAAACAAGGCACTTAACCAGTATAATACGTTAATGCTTAATTCTTATAAAGAATTATTCCGTGTCTTAAAACCGAATAGATGGATAACAATCGAGTACCACAACTCTAAGTCTGCTATTTGGAATGGATTACAAGAAGCATTGACAAAATCAGGCTTTGTGATCGCCCATACTTCTGTATTAAAAAATAAGGGCGGAAGCTTCGTTATTAATGTTTCTCCTAATTCTGTTGCAAACGACTTGATTATTAACGCTTATAAACCAAGCGAGCAATTCCTCACGAATTTTGTAGCAAACGCAGGTCACAATGTAGAGATAGAATTTATTGAAGGCTTACTGTCGAGTCTTCCAATACAGCCAATGCTTGAGCGCACTGAGAAAATGCTATACTCCAAAATGATAGCCTATTATTTATTAAAAGGCTATCAGATAAATTATGATGCACGTTCTTTCTATGAAATGCTGTACCAAAACTTTATTGAGCAAGATGGTTATTGGTTTACTTCAAATCAAATTAACTCCTATGCTGATTTTAAAAAGTCTCACAATGTAGAAGAGCTTGGTCAAGGGAAGCAAGAATCACTCCTATTCTTTATCGTAGATGAGCGTTCTGCTTTGATTTGGTTAGAAAGTTTTCTTTCAAACCCCAAATCATTCTCTGACATTTCTACTGCATTCAATAAGCTTTCGAACATTCAGGGTGATGAAGTACCTGACTTGAAAGTTTTACTCGAAGAAAACTTTGTATTTGATGGTTCTATTTACCGCAAACCCTCATCTAATGAAGAAAAGCTTCGAGCGATTGACAAGCGAAACAGGACATTAAAAAGAGAGTTTGAGTCTCTTTTAGTTGAAGCTGAAAACAGCCGAACAAAAATGCGAAAAGTTCGAAAAGAAGCCATTGTATATGGATTTGAAGAAGCGTACAGGAGCAAGAAGTATTCAGACATTTTGACCATTGGCAATAAACTTCACAAGTCAATAATTGAGAATAGTCCTGAAATAAGTGAGTTCATCGAGATTGCTGAAATCCAAGCAGAAGGTTTAGCCTAAGAGCTATGTTGTGGCAAGATGCAATCCATACCGCCCTAAGCCTTGACAATGGTCAGCCTAAGGTAATTTCAGACCACACAGGCGTTTTGCTGCACGATAGCTTTACAAGCTATCTGCAAGCGCATAGCATCAGCTTTCAGCTTTGCCATACCGTAGCGGATATGTTGCCTTTGAGCAATAAACCCGAGCCACGACTCATATTAACCTCCATCGAAAAAGTACCTGCATTCATCTGCAATGATAGAGAGTGTAAATCCTTCCACTTCAAAGACCTGCCCATCAATGGTGATGCTTACAGGGCATTGAAACAATACAGCACTGAACAAGTGATTCAGCTATTGGAAGTGGTTTATCTTAGCGATAGACATACACCAATCAACCAAAGCAATATAGATGCGCTCTTGGCTAAAGCCAATCGCTTACAATCAGAGAAGCAGTTCAATGTTTTGTTGGAGCAGCTGAATCAACTTACTACAGAAGAACCAGGCATTATTAGCTTAACAGAAGCAAGTGCCTTAATCGGACAGCTCAACTACTTGAGCTACATCAATGGCAAAGAAATCTCACAGGAAGTTTATGTCAAAGTAGATCAATGGAGCAGGCCTTTTTTTGTGCAAAATGGCATGGAGCAAGTGTTTTATGCTTCAACTCCCAAACGCCCTTTATCGGTAGATAAGATTATTCCGCACCTAAAAGCCAATAAACATGAGAAGGTTGCCCTTCTCTGTTTAGACTGCATGGGCTTTACAGAATGGAACTTACTCAAAGCTCATTTGGAATTGGGTGAATCAGCATGGGATGAAAAAGCTGTTTTTGCCATGTTACCTTCGGTAACAAGCATTTCACGCTTGGCTATCTATGAAGGCAAACGAGAAGTGTACAACCACAAAGCACCAGGCAGACCTGCAGAAGCCAAAGCATTGGCTGAAAACTTCGCTCCACAGCACACCACCTATTTAACTGAAAGTGACACAATCACATCAGACAAGCTGCTTGGCTATGATGTGGTTTCCATCCTTTACAACTTCTTTGATGAATTGGCACATGCTGTTCAGTTTCCACCAGGCGTTGAAGACAAAACACCATACCTGAATGCCGCCAAAGATTACTTGCAAAAAAGCAGTATCAAGAGAGACATCCAGTTGCTCAAAGAAGAAGGTTACACTGTTTATCTCTGCTCAGATCATGGCTCCATAGTCGCCAAGGGCAATGGCAAACGAATAGAGAAATACCTGATAGATGGATTTGCCAAAAGAGCTGTCATCATCCAGACGAACAATTCTGAATTGTTGGATATGGAACAAATCAACATTCCATTTGAGAACGACAAAAAAGTGGTCCTACCGGAAGGCAGAACCATGTTTACATACAAAGACAAAATTGAAGTGAATCATGGGGGCATCACCTTAGAAGAGATGATAGTTCCCTTTATAAAATTGAATTGATGTTAGGATACGACAGACCACTGAAACCAGAGTGGATATACAAATCACTACGCATGGTAGAAACGGGAAGAAAACCCGAAGAGTTCTATGATGCCTACAATGATATTGCTACTGAATTAACAGGAAAAGACGGCAGAAGAAAGACAAGAACGGTACTGTTCAGAACCTTTATTTACAGCTTTCAGGAAAGCAAGTCCACCATTGAAAACAACATACTTATCCAACTGAGTAAGGAGAATGATTTTCAGTACATGAAGCCCATTTACATGGCTATGTTCATGATGCACTATGATATTTTGAAGTCCTTTACCAAAACCTACTTCCAAATCTTTGATGCTTCGCAAGAAATCAGCTCAACGGCACTCACCAAAAAGATGACAGAATCCTTTGGTGACTCAGAGATTGTAAAACGTTCTACAAGGGCATTTCTCAAAACACTTTCAGACTTCCACATCATTGAACCAATCACAAAAACAAGCTACGAGCAATTAAATAAAGCCACAATCTCAAAAGAACAAGTGGCAGACATTCTAAAGCTCTACGCTGTGGTAAACCACACTAAACAAATCAATATTGGAGAGTTTGACAAGACAATACTTGCTTACTATAACGCACCGACACTTTCAGAAGTAGCCCATTCCTTTCACGCTAAAGATTGGGAATACATCAAAGGACATAACCGAGAACTTTTAATGATGAACTAATGCCAACGCTCAACAGCCACACACATTGCCAAGCCGCTCAAGCCAGCCGCACCAGCCAAAGCTTGTCAAAGAGTGTGTCTGAGCCAACGCACGCACGACATAAAAGAAAGTACGATTGCACAACATGGTATATAAAAAATTGGGCGGATGGTGTTAATTTTCAAGGGTTTGGCTCGTATCAAACTTTGGGTTTTGGTGGACAGGTTATCGCTCCGAAATGCCCAACTTTTCATATACCAGGACCGCTATATTGGCGGGCTATCGAAAAGATTTCCCAGAAGCATCTCCGGCAGATATCTGGGCCATGGTCCTTTCCAATCGGCAAGGGGCTTTCAACACATCTTCAGCAAAATCCAAACAAAGTGCACCGGTTTACCTGGCTTGGTTTGGCTGGGAGCCTAATTTGTATGATGGCAGGATGAAAGCTTTCCACTGCATCGACATTTGCTTTTGGTTTAAAAATACAGACCGCATGTACACGCATACGGGAGGAGGAGCGAGACCTCGTGCTCTTGCGGATAAAATGAGTGCCTCGCTTTTGGCTTTTATGCGCACAGGAAACCCGAATGTTCCTAGCCTTCCAAATTGGCCAAAGTTTTCGGCAACAAATGCAGAAACGTTAATACTCAATGATTCCTGTCAAGTCAAAAACAAACCTGATGGAAATGGTTTAGCGGCTTTGATGGCTTGATTCCTAAAAATGCTGCTCTTTAAAAGGGCAGCATTTTAATTTCAAACGGTTTCCGATATTTTTCCTTCAATTTTTATCCAATGAAGCCTTATTTCCCATTGCTTTTCCTATAAATTAGGCGCTCTCAAATCAATGATTATGGCTGACTTTAAAAATTATAGCGTTCCTTATCAGATCGCTCCTGAATACACTCAAAAAGTAGCTTACTTCTCCATGGAGTTTGCTATTCATCAACCACTAAAGATCTATTCCGGCGGATTGGGATTCCTTTCCGGATCTCATTTACGAAGTGCTTACGAATTGGGGCAAAACCTGATCGGAATAGGGATTCTTTGGAAATATGGATACTACGATCAAACTCGAAACCAAGATCAAACCCTTAAGCCTGAGTGGTATGAGAAGACTTATAGCTTTTTGGAGGACACTGGGATCAAGTTTAGAGTGACGGTGCACGATGTGCCTGTTTGGGTAAAGGCTTGGTACCTTGCCCCTGAGACCTTTAACTCAGCTCCTCTTTTCCTTCTCAGTACAGATTTGCCGGAAAATGACTACCTCAGTCAGACCATTACTCACAAGTTGTATGATTCGGACACAGCTGCCAAAGTAGCTCAATGTCTTTTGTTGGGTATTGGTGGGGCCAAATTATTGGATGAACTCAATTTCAATCCTGATGTCTACCATTTGAATGAAGCTCATGGCGTGAGCTCCGTTTTTCACCTGATGCGCAAGTTTGGTAGCAAAGAGGAAGTCCAAAAGCGTTTGGTTTTTACCACGCACACCCCTGAAGAGGCTGGAAACGAAAAACATGATATTCATTTATTGAATAAAATGAGCTTTTTCAACGGATACTCTCCAGATGAAGTCCGGGAAATGGTCGGTTTTACCGGTGATACTTTTAATCATAGTCTGGCTGCTCTTCGCTTTGCGAGAAAGGCAAACGGTGTGTCCAAATTACATGGAGAAGTCAGCCGGGACATGTGGAGAAATTATCCTAATATTCCCGAAATCACGCATATTACCAATTCTCAAAACTTCAAATACTGGTCCGATAAGCAATTGTACCGGTTTATGGATCAGGAAGATCAGGAGGGCTTTGATGACAGAAAGTGGCACCTGAAAAAGCGGGCATTTGAAATCGTGGCCGATCAAACAGGCAAGTTACTAGACCCCAAAGTACTCACCATTGTTTGGGCGCGCCGGTTTGCGAGCTATAAGCGAGCGGAACTTATCACACGGGATATCAGACGGTTTGACGCATTGATGCGCAACTCAAAGTACCCGATTCAAATTATCTGGGCTGGCAAGCCTTATCCGCTCGACTATAATGCGATTTCGGTTTTCAATCAGCTGGTGCATCTGAGTAAGCAGTACCCGAATATGGCTGTGTGCACAGGGTATGAATTGACTCTCAGTAAGCGACTGAAGCAGGCATCGGATATTTGGCTGAACAACCCTCGGGTGCCTCGGGAGGCTTCCGGGACTTCCGGGATGACTGCATCGATGAATGGTAGCGTGAATTTCTCCACCTTTGACGGTTGGATTTGTGAGTTTGCTGAGCATGGGAAAAATAGCTTCATCGTTCCTCCTGCTAATTATGACGCCATGCATGTGGAGGATCAGGATGAATACGATTTGGAAAAGCTCTACGAGGTGCTGGAAAAGGAGATTTTGCCTACCTACTATGATCAGCCAGATCAGTGGAGAGAAATCGTCCAAAATGGGATGAAAGATGTCATCGGCTTTTTTGAAAGCAACCGAATGGCTAAAGAATACTATGAGGTTCTTTACAAGAGTTGATTTAAGAAAGTATTTTGACCAATCTATCAAGCTCAAATCGGATATTCCGGTTTGAGCTTTTATTTTGCTTCTCAAAGCTGAAAGTTTTATGAAAAAGATCCTACTCCTAGTATTTCTATTTCCCATAGTTTCCATAGCTCAGGAGGTAATGCCCCCGTTGATTCCTTGGAACGGAAAATCTGAAACTCTTCTTGTCGAAAAATCCAATCCATGGATCACTCCCGGTGAACTCAGTAATTTGACGGAGTCACCAACGTATGAAGAAACCTATCTGTGGATCAAAAAACTGGCCGACTCCAGTCCCTTACTTCAATTGAAAAGTCTGGGAAAAAGTGAGCAAGGGCGAGATATATGGATGCTTCTTGCCTCGGCCTCCCAAACTTTTGATGCAGCTAGTCTCAAGGCTAGCGAAAAGCCTTTGATATTTTTTCATGGAGGTATTCATGCCGGGGAAATCGATGGAAAAGATGCAGGTATGATGCTGCTGCGGGATATCATTCATGGAAATAAGGGAGACTTACTCGAGATGGCGGATATTCTTTTCATCCCAATCTTGAATGTCGATGGTCATGAGCGCCGTAGCCCCTATGGCCGTGTCAATCAACGAGGCCCTGCTGAAATGGGATGGCGGACCAATGCTCAAAACTTGAATTTGAACCGAGATTTTTCAAAAATCGAAACAGCAGGAGTTCGGGCAGTCGTAGAAGTCATCAATGAGTATCAGCCCGATCTGTACGTAGATGTGCACGTGACAGACGGGGCCGATTACCAATATGATATCACGTATGGCTATGTCAAAACCGGTGGCTACTCTCCCGCAATCAGCGAGTTTTTGGCAGAAACCTTTCAGCCCGAAGTAGATCAGGCGCTTCAAGATTGGGGACACATTCCCGGACCTTTGCTTTTTGCAGCAAACGGAAGAGATTTCTCGGCAGGGAATGTCGCTTTTTCCTTTAGTCCACGCTTTTCCCATACCTATGGGGATGCCAGGCATTTGCCATCCATTTTGATTGAAAACCATTCGCTCAAGCCCTTCCGGCAGCGTGTCTTAGGTACTTATGTATTTATGGAACAAGCCATCAAAACCATGGCTTCACATTTCGAGGCAGTTCAGCAGGCAATCGAAAAAGATCAAAATCAGGCTAAAGAGGCCCTAGCAGTTAAATTCAAATTCCGAGATGCCCCGGCAGATACCATGGATTTCAAAGGAGTAGCTTCCAGAAAAGAAAAGTCGGAAATCACGGGCGGCGAATATGTCTTTTGGGAAGGAAAGGCCATCAGTCAGCAGGTACCCTCGCTTTTGATGGATGTGCCTGTACGGACTGTACCGATTCCGAAGGCTTATTGGATTTCTTCCGAATGGGGAGAAATAATCGAAAAGCTACAGATTCACGGTATTGAAATGGAAACCCTGACCGAGGCAAAAGAGCTGAAATTAGAATACTCCAAAGTGACAGATTTCAAAATGGTTGCTCAGCCTTATGAAGGCTTGATGCGAGTGCAGGATTTTGATTCTGAAAAAATCGATCGAACCCAAACTCTCCTTCCAGGCTCGGTTCGAGTTAAAACGGATCAGGATTTAGGTGAGTTGATCGTCATTCTTTTAGAACCTGAGTCTGTGGACAGCTTTTTCCAATGGGGATATTTCAATTCGATTTTTACTCAAACGGAATACATGGAGACTTATATCATGGAGCCAATGATCGCTCAAATGCTTGAAGAGGATCCTGATTTGAAAAATGAGTTTGAGGCCAAAAAGGAAGCAGAACCTGAGTTTGCTCAGAATCCAAGGAGGATTTATCGTTGGTTTTATGAAAAGACACCCTATTTTGACCAAAACTGGAAGGTCATTCCGGTGGGTAGAGAATGGTAATTGAACTCGGAATATGAAAATAGAACACTTGGCTATTTGGGTGAAAGATCTAGAGGCTATGAAGCGTTTTTATTGCCTGCAATTTGACTTCAAAGCAGGTGAACGCTATCATAACTCCAAGCGAGGTTTTTCATCCTATTTCCTTTCAGGTGAAGGAGGAGCAAGACTGGAGCTTATGCAGCAGGATGATATCCAAGCAGGCAATCTTTTGAGAGGAAAGCGACTGGGCCTTGCTCATTTTGCGATTTCTCTAGGGTCGGAGACGGCAGTAGATCAATTAACCGAAAGCTTCCGATCCGCCGGCATCAAGATCATAGGTGAACCTCGGCGGACCGGTGATGGCTACTACGAAAGCGTCATTGAAGACCCCGAAGGCAATTGGGTGGAGCTCACCGTTTGATTACCAGCCTCCTCCGAGTGCTGCATACAAGTTTGAATATGCGGTAAGTAGTTGTTGCTTGGTTCCAGCCCAGTTCAACTGTGCGTCAAATGCCTGTCTCTGTGACTCCAAGTACTCCAAATAGGACGTTACTCCTTGGTTGTAGCGCTCCTGGGAAAGAAACTGAGCTTTTACAGCTGCATCCACATGAGCTTGTCGAGCGATCAGTTCTTTTTTAAGGGATTCTATGGAATACAGAATATTTTCAACCTCTTCATAGGCGCTGAGTACGGTTCGCTCATAATTCAGGATCGCTTGTCTTGTCCTACTTTCTTCTATATCTACCTGCCTTTGCAAAGCTCCCCAGTTGAATAATGGTCCGAGAATACTGCCACCGACATTCCAGGATGCTCCATTATTTCCCAAAGAAGAGAACTGGGACCCCGCTACTCCCAAAAGTCCCGAAAGTGAAATATTCGGAAGCCGGCTGGCTTTAGCTGCCCCAAGCAGCGCGTTGGATGCAATTAAGTCCTGCTCCGCAATCAATATGTCAGGCCTTCGTACAAGTAGCTCACCGGGTAGAATTTCCGGAAAAGGGATTTCCTCAGGTTGATCCAAAAGCTCAATTCCTATGTTTTTGGATTCGGGAAGCTCCCCAACTAATCGGCTGAGTTGGTTTTCGGAAGAAACGATCAATCGCTCCCAAATAGGAATACTTCCTGCTGCAATGGCCTCCTGAATTTGTGCTTGGTTTAAATCTATTTCCGCGATGATTCCTTTGTCAAATCGCTCCTCGATGATGTTGAGCATGCTATCGCGCAGGTTCAGAGTCTGCTCGGATATTTCCAGTCGCAATTTGTACTCTAAGAGTTGGAAATAGGTCGTTGCTACGGTATTGATCAGGCTTAGCTTGACAGCCCGATAACCTTCCTCGGATGCCAAAATATTTGCTTTGGCAGCTTCATTTAATCGGCGATACTTTCCCCAGAAATCTATTTCCCAGTTTACCGAACCAAATCCACTAAAGACATTTTGGGTTGAACCTAGATCAAATCCTGCGAAATTACCCCTTTGTGCAGCTCCAGAATAGCCGATAGCAGGTAGCATTTGGGATCGCTGAATCACCAGTGCGGCTTGTGCCTGCTGAATGTTTTCAGCGGCGATTTCCAGATCCTGATTGTTATCAATAGCTTTCTGGATCAAATCCTGTAAAACCTCATCCGGGAAAACCTCAAACCACTGCACATTTACCGCGGAATCTATTTGAAGTGTATCCACATTTACGAGCACCGAATCCAAATTCCGGTCCAGTTCATCCGTTCGATACGTTTCATAAGTCAATACTTCGACTCCCTGGTAATTCTGTCCTGATTTACAAGACCAGAAAATACCAACTATTACTATCAATCCTAAAATCCGATTCATTTCTCAGTTGATTTTAGTGCCAAATCACGTTTTTCTTCGTATCGAGCTAATTTTCCCACCAATACAAAGAGCATTGGATATAGAAATAGCCCCAAGAAGGTCGCTACCCCAATGCCTCCAAGCAATGCCATCCCCATGACCTTTCGGGCAATCGCACCTGACCCACTTGCCAAAATCAGCGGTAAGACTCCAAGAATAAAGGAAAATACGGTCATCAAAATCGGTCTGAACCGAAGTCGAGCTGCTTCTACCGCAGCCTCAAACAGGCTTAGTCCCTCGTCGAATTTGATTTTGGCAAATTCGACAATCAGAATGGCATTTTTCGCAGCCATGGCGATCAACATGACCAGGGATATTTGTGCGAAAATATTATTCAAATAAAGCTCATCGAATAGTCTTGCCAGGTAGAGGAATAGAAATGCTCCAAATAATGCAAAGGGGGTCCCCAGCAAAATTGCAAAGGGCATAGACCAGGACTCGTATTGGGCAGCCAATATCAAAAACACAAAGAAAAGTGAAAAGGCGAATACAATGCCTGCTTGTCCCGATGCCGCACGCTCTTGGTAGCTCATCGCATTCCAGCTGTAAGTCATGTCATCTGGTAAAACCTCCTCGGCTACCTCTTCCAAAGCATCCAGTGCTTGTGTGGAGGAAAAACCGGGGGCAGGTCCTCCGGTGACCTCTGCTGATCGATACAAATTAAATCGATTGGTGTAATCAGGTCCAGCAATTGGTTTTACTGTCACAAAGCTGGAAATCGGGACCGATTGTCCCTTAGAATTCTTGATATAGAAAAATTCAAGACCTTCCTCTCCTTGGCGATATTCTGGTTCCGCCTGAATGTATGCCTTGTAAAGTCTTCCGAAGCGATTGAAATCATTCACATAGGCTCCCCCTAGGTAAGCGGCGAAAGTGTTGTAGACATCCGAGAGCTGAAGTCCTGCTTTGAGGACTTTCTCTTCATCAATTTCTATAAATCGCTGTGGAACCGTTGCTTGGTAAGTAGTGAAGGCCGATGCGATTTCGGGTCGTTTTTGGGCAGCCTCAATGAATGCATAGGTATGCTGTGCCAAATAGGCAGGGTCTTTCCCCTCCTTATCTTGAATCATGATGCTAAATCCTGATCCATTGCCTAGGCCAGGGATTGCCGGAGGCCCAAAGGAAACAACCTGCCCAGCTTTTATTTCATCAGCAAAAATACCATTGAGGCGGGACATCATATCAGCAGCTGTTGCTTCTCGGTCATCCCAGTTTTTCAGGGTCACAAACATAAAACCTGTATTGGGAATGAAGGAGCCTGCCAGAAGGCTAAAACCTGAAATACCTGTGGCAAACTCGGTCTCTTCCTGAGCCAAAACAATTTCTTCTACTTTCTGCATGACCTCATCGGTACGCTGCATGGAGGATGCATTTGGCAGCTGAACATTGACGAACAAATAGCCTTGATCTTCCTCAGGAAGGAAGCCTCCTGGAACCATCTTGGCAAAAATACCTGCAGCGACCAAGGTGATAATGATATATACCGCGCCTCGCTTGAGTTTTCCAGCGTAAAATTTTGCCACCCCGGTGTATCGATCTGTATTGGTATCAAACCAGCGATTGAACTTTCCGAAGAAGCCTTTCTTTGGGCCTGTTGAATTTTTCAGCAAAAGCGCACAAAGGGCCGGGCTAAGGCTTAGGGCATTGATGGAAGAGAAAATCACCGATATGGCAATGGTAATCGCAAATTGTTGATACAGTTTACCGGTGATACCTGCCATGGCTGCCACGGGGACGAATACCGCTACCATTACCAAAGTGGTCGCAATCACCGGAGCAGTTACTTCTTTCATCGCCGCCGTGGTAGCATCTTTTGGATTCATTCCCTTCTGCATGTTGACCTGCACCGCTTCTACTACGACGATGGCATCATCGACTACGATTCCGATGGCTAGCACCAATCCGAGAAGGGAAAGCGTATTGATAGAAAATCCCAAAAGTGGAAAAACCATAAATGCAGCAACCAAGGAAACTGGGATTGCTAAGGTAGGGATTAAGGTAGCTCGCCAATCTTGGATAAATAGGAATACAACCAGTATAACCAAGATAAGTGCAATAATCAGTGTTTCGATAATTTCGGCTATTCCTGCAGTAATCGGTGCTGTAGAATCCAAGGAAACTTGATAGTCAATCCCTTCTGGGAAACCGAGTTTCAGCTCATCCATGGTGCTGATGATTTGTTCGGCAAGCTCCACTGCGTTCGAGCCAGGGGACTGATAGAGAGCTATAACCGCCGTTTCTTTCCCGTTCAGTCGGGAGATGGCACTGTAGGATTCTACGCCCAATTCTACCCGGGCTATATCTTTGATTTTTACCTGACTTCCATCAGCCTCAGATCGAACTACGACATTTCCAAACTGCTCCTCGGATACTAGTCTATCGGGTAGTCTGACCGTGTAGGTAAATTCAGTTCCTTCCGGCGCGGGCTCTGCTCCAAATTTTCCCCCCGGTGCTATCACACTTTGCTGGCGAATAGCATTCATGATCTCCGGCACGGTGATTCCCAATTTGGCTAGTCGATCGGGTTTGACCCAGACTCGCATCGAATAGTCACTAGAGCCCAAGACCTGTACCCTTCCTACTCCGCGAATACGGGCTAATTTATCCTGGACGTTGATTAGCCCATAATTTCCTAAAAATTCCTGATCATAGGTTCCATCAGGAGAAGTTAATGCGATAAGCATTAACACATTTGGCATGGACTTTTGAGTCTTGACTCCAAGACGCTTGACTTCTTCTGGGAGCTTGGGAGTAGCGGCAGCAGCTCTGGTCTGGGTGAAGACCGTGTTCATATCCGGATCAGTCCCCAAATCGAAGGTCACTTCTAAGGAAAGCGAACCATCATTTGCATTGGTGGACTTCATGTAAAGCATGTTTTCTACCCCGTTAATTTCTTGTTCCAGCGGCGAAGCTACGGATTGTTCCACACTGATGGCATTTGCTCCGGTGAAGGCAGTACTTACTCTAACTACCGGTGGTGTAATGGCGGGGTACTGCTCGATGGCCAGTCCCAAAATCGAGATCCCTCCGATGATGACCATAAATAGTGCGATGACTATAGCGACAATGGGCCTTCGAACGAAAAAGATGTGTTTTTGATCTTCTATCTTACTCATACTATCAGTCCTTGTATTGAGAGGTGAATTCTACTTCCTCGGGAAGGATAGTCATCCCGTTTCTTACTTGCTGTAAACCTTCAATTACAATTCGATCTCCATCTTTTATACCTGATTCAATCAAAAAATAATCTCTGTATTTTCCTGTAATGATCACTTCATCCCGTGAGATTACATCATTTTCGCCAACCTTAAAAACAAAGAACTTTCCTTGAAATTCACTCACTGTTCGCTGTGGGATAATCACTCCGTTTTCCACTTCTGCGGTGATAGCTCTGACTCTTGCAAATTGTCCAGGCCTGATCAGACGCTCAGGGTTTGGGAAAGAGGCTTGGATTAAAATAGTACCAGTAGAAGTATCGATCTCTCGGTTTATAAAATCCACGTAGCCAGTCTCTTCAAATAAACTCCCATCTGAAAGGACCAAACGAAGGGGTAGTTGGGTCCTTGATTGATCCCTGCTTACCTGATATTCACGAAAAAGGGTTAAATAATCATTTTCAGCAAGAAAAAACTCTACGCGTATCGAATCGATGAGGGATACAGTATTCAAGATAACAGGATTGGGGTTTCTTCCGACAAATTCCCCCACTTTGGCGTTGGTTTTTCCGATCAGTCCATCAATGGGAGATTTGATTTGGGAATATCCCAACTGGATGTTTTGGAAATTTAGATTGGCTTTGGCAGCATTTACGGCAGCTATGGCAGCATCTCTTTTGGCTACGGCAGCATCCAGGTCTTTTTTTGATACAGCGTTGATTTCAGCGAGTGGCTCATAGCGGGCAAGATCATTTTCTGCTTGGGTGAGGGCTACTTTTGCCTCAGCTAATTGGCTATTTGCTGCATTGACTGCTTCCCGAAGAGGGTCTGGATCGATGGTGTAGAGTAATTCCCCCTTTCTGACAAGCTTTCCCTCAATGAAGTGAATGCCTTCCAAGTAACCTTCTGTGCGAGTCCGGATGGGAACATCTTGTTTTCCATAGACCTGTGCTACAAAATCCTTCTCAATTTGGACTTTTTGAGAGCTGATTTTGACGACTTTTATTTCGGGGCTTGGAGTGACTGTTGGTGTTTCTGTTTTATCACTACAAGAACTCAGGATTGCAATTCCGAAAAAAAGTCTTGTTAAAAACTTATTCATTTGATCTGGGATTGTTTTGACTTAAGGTAGCAATTAATTAAAAAAAATATTTTTAAAAGACTGAAATTTATTTTTTTTCTGATCATTTATAAATAATGAACATTCAAACTTCCATTGCTCACTTGGAGTTACCTAGACGATAAGGGCATTATTTATTACCTTCGCGCTTTAATCGCCAATTCATATTTATGAGCCAAACCACCACCTCTCAGGAGGAATTTATAGAGATTTTTGGTGCCCGAGAGCATAATTTGAAAAATCTGGATATTAAAATCCCACGAAATAAACTGGTCGTAGTCACCGGTCTGAGTGGTAGTGGAAAGAGTTCGCTGGCTTTTGATACGATTTATTCTGAGGGGCAAAGGCGCTATTTGGAAAGTTTTTCTGCCTATGCCCGATCATTTTTGGGCGGAATGGAGCGGCCTGACGTGGACAAGATCAACGGGCTTTCTCCCGTGATTGCCATTGAGCAAAAGACAACCTCTAAGAATCCTCGCTCGACGGTTGGAACTACGACAGAGATCTATGATTTCATGCGATTGCTTTTTGCGCGTGCCGGAGAGGCCTTCTCCTATCTGACTGGGAATAAAATGGTCCGGCAGACGGAGGATCAGATCATTGAGCAGTTGTTTTCTAATTTTTCAGGAAAAAAACTGTACCTCCTTGCACCGGTGGTGAAAGGTAGGAAAGGGCATTACCGGGAGCTTTTTGAACAAATCCGCAAAATGGGCTTTTCGAAAATACGGGTCGATGGAGTCGTGATGGAGGTCGTGCCCAAAATGCAGGTAGATCGTTATAAGATTCACGACATTGAGATAGTCATTGACAGGATAGTAGCAGAGGAATCGGACCGATTTCGTATTACCCAGTCAATTAAATCGGCCCTTCAGCACGGAAAGGGAGTGATGATGCTGCGGGATGAGGAAGGGAATATCCACCATTTTTCTAAATATCTGATGGATCCCGAGACTGGACTTTCCTATGACGAACCAGCTCCCAATCTTTTCTCTTTCAATAGTCCCTACGGTGCTTGTCCTACTTGTAATGGTCTGGGAATTACAGAGGAGATTACCCGCGAAAGCATTATTCCTGACCCAAATCTGAGTATTACCAGAGGGGGGATCGTTCCGCTTGGAGAGTACCGGGATATCTGGATTTTCAAAAAGATCGATGCTATCCTGAAGCATTATAAATGCAGTATCAGTACACCTATTGCCAAGCTTCCTGAGAAAGTCATAGAGGTACTGCTCTATGGCAGTCAGATAGAAGTAGCAGTGGACTCGGTAAAGTATCCGGGTACAAAATGGCATACTAGCTTTGAGGGAATTGTAAATTTTCTTCAGAAACATCAGGAAGGCAGTTCAGAGAAAATCCAAGAATGGGTTTCTGAATTTACAGTGACAAGAACTTGTCCAGATTGTGAGGGCTACAGGCTCAAAAAGGAGTCGCTGCACTTCAAAATCGATCATACCCATATCGGACAGCTAGCGATGCTGAATATTCGTGATTTGGGGGAATGGTTTGCAGATGTGGAAAGCCGAATGACTGAAAAGCAACAGGTCATCGGAACCGAAGTGCTCAAAGAAATCAGAAAGCGAATAGGTTTCCTGTTAGATGTGGGTCTTGATTATCTTACCCTCAATCGGCCATTGAAGACCCTCTCCGGAGGAGAAGCGCAACGAATTCGATTGGCGACGCAGATCGGGACACAGTTGGTTGGAGTATTGTATATCCTTGACGAACCGAGTATTGGTCTCCATCAGCGGGATAATGTCAAGCTCATTCAGGCCCTTCAAAGTCTACGTGACTTGGGCAATTCAGTGCTTGTGGTAGAGCATGATAAAGATATGATGCTTGCTTCAGATTTTGTATTGGACATGGGTCCAGGTGCGGGAAGACATGGGGGGCATGTGGTGGCAGCTGGAAATCCGGATGAAATCCTAAATCAAGGAGGAGTGACTGCTGACTATCTCAAAGGAAAGCTAGGCCTGCCAATTCCAGAGCAAAGGAGAAAAGGAAAAGGCGAATCTCTAAAATTGACCGGTGCCTCGGGAAACAACCTCAAAAATATTGATTTGAATATTCCATTGGGGACTTTGACCCTGATTACTGGAGTGTCTGGAAGTGGGAAAAGTACATTGATCCATGAGACACTGTACCCAATTCTCCGGCAGGAATTTTACAGTTCCAAAAAAGAGCCGATGCCGTATAAGAAAATTGCGGGACTAGAGCATTTGGATAAGGTAATCGAGGTGGATCAATCGCCGATCGGACGTACTCCTCGTTCAAATCCGGCCACATATACGGGAGTTTTCTCAGACATCAGAACGCTTTTTACTGAGCTGCCCGAAGCGAAAATCAGAGGCTACAAACCCGGTCGTTTTTCTTTCAATGTCAAAGGGGGGAGATGTGAAGACTGTGAAGGAGCAGGAATGAAACTGATCGAGATGGACTTCTTGCCGGACGTACATATTCCATGTGAGACCTGCAAAGGAAAACGCTACAACCGAGAGACTTTGGAAGTTCGATTCAAAGGCAAATCTATTTCGGATGTATTAGATATGACCGTGGAGCAGGCCGTGGACTTTTTTGAGAATCAACCAAAAATCCTCAGGAAAATCAGAACCCTAAAAGATGTAGGCTTGGGTTACATTACTTTGGGGCAGCATGCTACTACTTTATCCGGCGGAGAGGCACAGCGGGTAAAATTAGCCACCGAGCTTTCCAAAAAAGATACCGGAAAGACCTTTTATATCCTGGACGAACCTACGACTGGCTTGCACTTTCAGGACATAGAAATGTTGATGGAGGTTCTTCAAAAGTTAGTAGAGAAGGGCAATACCGTGCTCATTATTGAGCACAATCTGGATGTGATCAAAGTTGCGGACTACATCGTAGATCTAGGACCTGAAGGTGGAGATCAGGGAGGTCGTATTTTAGTAGAAGGAACCCCCGAAAAAGTAGCTGCTCATCCTGAAAGCTACACGGGTAAATTCTTAAAGGAGGAGTTAAATCTCTGATAGTGGAGACAATCAGTTGATTCTTCCTTTTATCAAAATATGAAAAGACCCTTCACGCGCTTCATTTATATTTGAGATTGGATGAATCGCACCGTTTTATATTGGTTATTGCAAATACTCGGCTGGGGTAGTATTGCCTTAGTTCAGATAGCCTTGGGATCACTGTCCGCCACAGGGATTGGACCGGTGCAGATTTTGGGTCTCCTGGTTTTGGCAGCTTTCAATTTGTTTGCCACACACTTCTTTCGATTCATCATTAAGCGCTACAATTGGTTTCAACTGAAATTTCCTCGGTTGATTCTTCAGTCAGTTCTGGCGATGTTGGCCTTGAGTTTTGTAAATATCATTGCTCAAATCCTGATCAGTCTGGTATTTGGCACACTCAATCCGGAAGAGGATTTTGAAGTCCTGCTGATTTTGGCAGGACTTTTCATCGCATTTCTCTTCTATGCGCTATGGTTTCTGCTTTACTTCTTGTTCCATTTTCTGGACAATTACAATACTAGTTTGAAGTATGAGGCTCGAATCAACCAAATCCGCCTCAATCATCTTAAAAGTCAGCTGAATCCACATTTTATCTTCAATGCGCTCAATTCGGTTCGGGCTCTGGTAGATGAGGATCCGGATAAAGCCAAAAATGCCATCACCCGCATTTCAAATATCTTGCGCTTTTCCCTGATGATGGACAAAAAGCAAACCATCGATTTTGAAGATGAGCTTAATACAGTTAGGGATTACCTGATGCTCGAATCCATCCGCTTTGAAGAGCGGCTGCAAGTAGTCTACAAGATTGAAGATGAGGCTTATTCCTACAAATTGCCCCCTATGATGCTTCAGACTATTGTAGAAAATGCGATCAAGCATGGGATTTCTAATCTGGTCAAAGGTGGACTGATCGAAATTAAGTGTCGGGAAGGTCTGGAGGATGATTTGTATATTCAGGTGAAAAATAGCGGCCACCTACACACTCCTCCCAGCCTGAAACCCAAGGCAGGCGGTGGTCATGGTCTGAGTAATACCGTGGAGCGATTGAAGCTGATATATGGAGACCGGGCCAGTTTCCGAATATTCAATTCGGAAAATGAATTCGTGATTACTGAAATTAAAATACCCAAACAAAGAGTTACCTTCGAAACATAAACACATACATTATGAGAGCCATTGTAATAGATGATGAAAGATTGGCACGAAAGGAGCTGATCAACCTACTCAACCAACTCGAATCCGTCGAAGTTGTAGGAGAGGCAGTCAACGTGGATGATGCCAAGGAGAAAATAGAATCCCTTCAGCCGGATGTGATTTTTCTAGATATACAGATGCCGGAAAAAACCGGATTTGATTTGCTGGAAGAACTGGATGCTGTGCCACATGTGATATTCACCACTGCATACGATGAGTATGCGCTGAAGGCTTTTCAAGTCAATGCATTGGATTATTTGCTCAAGCCTATTGAGCCAAAGCGCTTGGAAGAAGCGATTTCGAAGTTGAGTAGTAAAATCGAAGGAGTTACTAGCAATTCTGAGCCTAATCCCTTTCAATCCAAGAAACTCACCTTGGAAGATCAGGTCTTCGTTAAGGATGGAGATCGATGCTGGTTTGTCAGATTATCGAATGTTCGGCTTTTCGAATCTGACGGAAACTACATTAAAGTCTACTTTGAAAATTTCAAACCGATGATCCATAAGTCCCTGAATGCCTTGGATGAGCGATTGGATGAGAAGTCGTTTTTTAGAGCCAGCCGAAAGCATATCATCAATCTGGGATGGGTTGAAGGGATAGAGCCATGGTTTAATGGTGGCTTAGTGGTGACGCTTAGAGGAGGCGACCGAATTGAAGTCAGTAGACGTCAAGCAGCACGTTTTAAAGAGATGATGAGTCTTTAAAATATTTCATAGGCAAAAAAAAGCATTTGATTTACAAAATTAAATGTTGTAATTAGTGAAAAATTAAACATTATTTCATTCTAATTACCCTTTTGTCCATTAAAGCTTGATTATCAATTATGAAAGAAGAGCGGATACTCATAGTCGAGGATGATCCCAGTATTGCGGAAAATATCCAGGAAATTCTCGAACTATTAGGCTACGTCAACATAGACATCGCCAACTCAGCCAATCAGTGTATCAAGGTCATCAAGAAGTACAGACCTGACCTGATATTTATGGATATCAAGCTCAAAGGTGATAAGGATGGCATCGAGCTCGGAGAGATTGTCAAGCAGATGGTCGATGCCCCTTTAGTGTTTGTGACTTCCTACAGTGACCCTACTATCATCGAGCGCGCCAAGCGAATTTCTCCGGCAGGATTTATAGTGAAGCCTTTCAACACCAATGATATTCATGCCATTGTTGAAATTGTGCTTTACAACAAGCGCACGAAGCCTGCTCCAGAAGTAGCTGCAGTAAAGACAGGAACAGAAAGTCCTTTTTTGGTCACTGATGCGGTATTTATCAAAGCGGACAATGCCTTCGAGCGAGTGCCCTACGAAGAGGTATATTATGTGGAGGCTAATGGTAATATGGTTACGATCTTCACTAAAAACCGGGACTACCATATCCGCAAATCCATGAAAGAGATCGAGGAGATACTTCCATCCCATCTTTTTCTCCGAGTGCAGAAGTCCTTTATCGTACAACTAGGACAGATCGAAAGCTTCAATACCAAAGATATCAACCTAAAATCGGGAGCTGTGGTGCAAGTAGGAAGACAATACTACAACAGTTTCTTAGCCAAATTGAATACTATTACAGAAAGTTAAGCTTATTATCCACTAACCTTAACCTAGATCCCGCTTCCAAAGAGGCGGGATTTTTTATTGATCAATTGAGACTGGTAGTAGCTCGGATTGATGTTTTGAAAAGTAATTTACCATGAAAATCGTAAATACAACTTTCGATTTTCATGGTAAATTGATTTTGAATCTTGAGTTTATTATCTAAATTTACCATGAAATACGTAAATTTAACTTTCGATTTTCATGGTAAAAGATCGTGGTATCTTCTCTCTTCTACAGGAATATCTTTCCATTTTCCCTGCTGTAGGCCTGTTGGGTCCAAGGCAAGTGGGAAAGACGACCCTGGTCAAAAACCTAAAACTTGAAAAAGACAGCCTCTATCTGGATCTCGAGAAGGCTTCTGATCGGGCAAAATTGGTCGATACCGAGCTTTTTCTGAAAGCCCATGCGGATAAAACGGTTATTCTCGATGAGATCCAACTCATGCCTGAGCTTTTTGCCGAGCTTCGCAGTCTGATCGACGAGCAGCGAGAGCCCGGACGGTTTATTCTGTTGGGATCGGCTTCTCCGGAACTGATTCGCAAAAGTGCAGATTCTTTGGCCGGTCGGATTGGATATTTGGAGCTGACTCCATTTTATCTTGGAGAAGTTGAGAGTGACGAATTTGAAAAACTGTGGATTCGTGGTGGTTTCCCACTTTCTTTTTTGGCCAAGACTGAAAGGGAATCCTGGATTTGGAGGCAAAATTTTATCAAGACCTATCTGGAAAGAGATTTGGCACAAATAGGACTCAGTACCGATCCCCGGCTGGTGGAGCGCTTTTGGATGATGCTAGCCAATGCACAAGGCGGAATTTGGAATGCGGAAAGTTTTGCAAGGGCACTCGGTATCACCCGGCCGACGGTCAATCGATACCTAGAGTTTCTCGAAGGATCCTTTATGATTCGGGTCTTGGCTCCTTTTCACCAAAATATCAAGAAGCGGCTGGTCAAGTCTCCAAAGGTGTTTATTCGCGATACGGGCTTATTACATTCTCTCACCGGAGTGACTAGCATGGATTCCCTGATCAATCAACTCTTGATTGGGCCGAGTTGGGAAGGATTTGTGATCGAGCAGATAATTGCCACGCTGAAAGAGGACTATGAGTACTTCTTCTACCGAACCCATCAGGGAGCAGAGTGTGACTTGCTATTGGTGAAAAATGGGGTGGTCAAAACCGCCATTGAGATAAAAAATACCCTTTCGCCCAAACTCAGTAAAGGCATGCAGATAAGTATGGAAGATACCGGTGCTGAAAATGGGCTAATTATTTGTCGAATTTCGGATAGCTATCCGCTTTCGGAAAAAGTGAGGGCGATGGGGTTGAGAGAGTTTTTGGGAAAATATTTCATTTAAAAATCAGGTCGTTTATCCCCCTCCTTAATTCCTTATGTGTAAAATTAATTTCCAATATAGTTTTCTGGAACTAACGTTAGACATCTTTAAATTGATGAAAGTATTTTCCCTCCTTGTTTTGGTTTTTTGTATTTCTTGTAATTCTGATACTAAAAGACCGTTTATAATTGAGTTTGAGAAAATAACGTTACCAATTGATCAGATTGGAGTTTCATCCTCAAAACCCTTTTTTTTCTTCACCGATTCAAGTGGAATGTATGTTTTTGATGAATTTACAAGGACAATTGTCAGATTTAGCCAAGGTGAAGTAGTACCTGAGGAGTTTATATCTTTTGTAGATGAGGATCGATTTGAAGTCTCAGACATGCAAGGCTTTATCTATTCTAAAAGCGGGCTTTTTATCTTTAATCCAAATCAAATCATTCATTTGGATAATAAAGGAGAGGTAAATAAAATCCGATTAGAGGATTTGACTATTGATTCAACGGATCAATTTCTTGACTATGGATATAAAATTCAATTTAACTTGACTTTCGGAAAGACTATTTCAGCTTTTGATGCTGAAAATAATAGGTTATTTTTTGTTTTAAAGAAAGAGCCGTGTTCAACTTATAAGTGCAACACCTAATTTTTGTTTGAGTTTTTGGATTGGACTAAGGTAATTAAACTTTCTAACGGGTCTGTTATTGATTTTAGCTTCGATGGATTGGATTTGTTCTGTTGA